>Ga0209006_10000586_pt1 | contig 34035 bp, 24 predicted proteins | sample JacPin_JW_Ref_O2_FD_188567 | JGI IMG/M metagenome (GOLD analysis project Ga0209006, IMG submission 188567) | Forest soil microbial communities from Algoma, Ontario, Canada - Jack Pine, Ontario site 1_JW_Ref_O2 (SPAdes) (version 2) | ecosystem: Environmental > Terrestrial > Soil > Boreal... | reverse complement strand
CGGCGCAGACGCAAGCCACTTGGCGGAAACCTTCGGATCCGGCCGCCAGTCCCGCGTGTCCATGCTTGCGGAAGGCAAGCTTGGCAGCGCCACGCTTGCGGGCTACGTAGAAGGAGACTTCCTATCAGCCGGCATCACGTCGAACAACAACCAGAGCAACAGCTACACGCTCCGCCAAAGACAAGCATGGGCGCAGGCTAAACTGAACGATGGGTGGAGTTTCACCGGTGGCCAGATGTGGAGCCTGGTGACCGAGACGAAACAGGGAGTGGATAACCGGAGCGAGGCAGTGCCCTTGACGATCGATCCACAGTACAACGTCGGCTTTAGTTGGGCCCGGCAATATGGCTTCCGAGTGGCAAAGCAGTTCAGCGACCGATTGTGGTGGGCTGTGTCTATCGAGAATTCTCAAGCCACACTCGGCGGGCATCTGGCCACGAACCAGAATAATTTCGTTGTTGGTTCGCAGGGAACCAGCGGCGGTCTATACAACCCAACGGGCACGTATTCCTTCAATCCGGCGCCGGATTTTATTACGAAGGTGGTCTTCCAGCCGACAGGGTTGGGACACTACGAGCTTTTCGCGTTGGCGAGTGACTTCCGCGATCGCATTTACCCCTGCGGAGGAACCATTACCGCAACGAACGGAGTCTTGCCTCCACCCGTCCCATGTGGCACTGGGAACATTCCTAACGCAAGCGGCGCTTACAACAACAGCAAGTTCGGGGGCGGCGTCGGTCTGAACGCACGCGGAACCCTGGCTTCGAAATTCGACTTGGGGATTCACCTGCTCGGGGGCAACGGTGTTGGCCGATATGGCACCGCTGGTTTGCCTGACGTCGTGGCACGTCCGGATGGAGTGTTGGTCCCGGTCCGAAATTATCAGGCGCTCGGCACCCTGGAATATCACTCTAAACGGTTGGATATCTATACCAACGTGGGCCTCGAGTACGAAGCGCGCGCGGCTTATACCTTTGGAGGTAAGGGTGCGGGCTACGGCTCGACGCTATTTAACAATTCAGGTTGCTATGTTGAAGGTCCTCCGAGTTCCACTACGATCAACGTCGATACTCCAGGCTCCCCCGGCAACACCGGTAGCGGTACGGTGCCGGTCAACGGTCCTGGAGGCGCTCCCCTCCCACTTGGGTTTAATCCGTCGAACCCTGCGAATTGCACCGGGGATACGCGCGCAATCATGGAAGGTACAGTCGGTTTCTGGTACCGCTTCTACAACGGTCCCAAAGGCCGAATTCAGTGGGGACCGCAGTACTCTTACATCAATCGCAACACCTGGGCGGGAACCGGAGGCAACCCGAACGCCTCGGAGAACATGATTCTAACCTCGTTCCGCTACTACTTGCCGTAGACGGAACGTAGTGCAGCATCTTTGTGTCTTTTATATCGTTGAGGGCGCCAGCCGCGGGGCTGGCGCCCTCAGTTTTTTTCCCGCCGGTTTATGAGGCTCACAAATTCAATCGCCCATCACCGTCCGATCGGGAAAGATGCACCCTGGTGAATTCTGGGTCGACTGTTCCGATCCGTTGCGTCAATTGCGGAGACGTCGCGAACACATAGTTCGATGGCGTTTTCCAGAACCCATTCTCGTCGGAAGCGGCGATCCAGCGGCGATGCTGCTGGTTTGTAACCAGCACGTCCGCATCTTGCTGGCGGGCACAGTCCACTGCTGCACGGACTGCGGCACGCTCAAAAGTTGGTTCGCAAATTGCGTCGAGTAGTGTTGCAACGCACAAAGATCCAAAATATTTGTTCTCGCGCAGGGTGGTGACTTGCAGAACCAACCAGCCGCGAGCTATGTGTTCGCCGTCCACCAATCGGTAAGCAAAGAGACGCGAATCCGTCAGATCGAAGATAAACGGCAGAGTCGTCCCGTCTCGAACGGCGCCGAAGGAACATTCTCTCCGATACCCGGACCAATCCGAGGAGAACCCCTGGTCCCACTGGTAAATCCGTTCTGCTAGCAGTCTGAGTGTCGGACGCATTCGAAGACGCTGCAATGCCGGGAGCACGGCGTTTCCCAGACCGCTCCGAGCGGAAATGTTCGCGAATAGCGATCGCGTCGGACTGGAGTGGAGCGGCTGGATCTCACGCAAGAAGCGCGAGGGCTGCAACACATAAAATCGAAAAGGGACGAGCGCCACTCGCCAGTTCATCGCGAGCAGGAGTTTTGCGAACGGAGCCTCTGCGCCGCCCATACCCACCGCGAAGACGAACGGCCGGTCGCGCAGAAGAAGCCGGAACATTCGCACGGCGACGTGAGAAAACTTAGGGTCCACCAAACCCTCCGAGAAGGGCATCTGGATGTTGGCGCACCAGTGAGTTTCGCCCGCGATCTCGCAAGCTTGTTCCTGCAGCAAGAAGCCACCGCGAACATCATGATCTTCGACAGCTAGAAACTGTCGCTTGGCAAAGGGAGCGTCCGGCTTCTTTTCAAGGGGATCTTCTGGGCATTGAATGCGTGGGTTCTCAGAAAGCAGGAATCCCGGATCGACATTTCCCTCGCGCAAGCGGGCATTCAGGCGGCGCACCTGCGTGAGGTGGGCTGGCGAGTATAGCTCTAGTCGCAGAGCCACGCTACTCCGAACCGTGACGAAATTTGTGCAACAACCAGCGACGCTCTATGGCGGATCGCTGTTTTGTCGTAATCACAGGATCTTTCCGTTGTGTCAGTAAGTAATCGAGCAAATCTGCAACTGGAACGAACCATCCCTGCTTTGCTGCGATGCGCTGCATGAGATGTCGGAATCGGGGGTTAATTTGCCCCTCCTCCTGAAACCCATGTCCAAAGTGGACATAAAGAATACAGGCTCCTCCTTGTTGCTCCAGACGGTCCTGATCGGCCTCGCCGATGCGGCTCAAACAGGATTGGATGTTGGCTCCTTCGCTTGATGCATACCAGTAGTTCACGAACGACCGTTTGGGATCGTGGTACGGCATCTGCGGACATTCTTTCAGCGTATTGATGTCGCCAAAAACAAAATTGCGGCAGTAACGGATCTTCTCGTGAGCGAGATCGCCCCAAAACATGGGATGGCTAGGCCTATGTCCGAACGAAGCGTTCCGGTTTTTTCTCCGCGTGGCGAGATTGTACAGCGTCCGCTGGATTCCAGAGAGGCGATTGTCGCCCCAATACAGCGCTTCTCTCGAGTGGTAGTGATTCGACATCGATTTCGGAGTTTCACCGAATAGTTCTTCAAACCGCTGTAGTGCACGTTCTGTCTGTCCTCGCAAGGAGGTATGAGACGTCGCGTTGTGAAAGCCGATCTCGAAGCCTCGCGACTGCAATTCCAGAATCCACTTCAGATATTCCGGATCCGCGCAGGTCAATCCTGCATCCGAGCGCAGTGCAGGATCGGCTGCGAGCGGCCAGACGCCAATCGTGCTACGCACTCCAAGTTCCGAAAGGAATTCGTAAATAGTGGTGCTGTCCTGTAAAGTCTGGCTGTCAGGGTCATCGAAAATGGAGAAGGCGAACCGCTTTCCGTCAGGCCAAAGCAAGGGGCTGCCTCAGGAAAGAAGGAATTTTACGAACTAACGGACTGCATTCCAGTTCCAGCAAAAGGCCAAATTCCTCCTCGGTCACAGTTGTAAGTCTGACATTATCGAGAGAATCCCACGGTTCGAAAAACTTAGGAGACTCAAGGCCATATTGTGTGTCGTTTCGCCGCGAGAATACTGCTTGAACGAGTCTTCGTGCTGCCGCTCGGCCGGCTAGACCAAGTCCATGAATCCAGCATAAAGCAGTGGAGCGGCTCTTTTCAAACTTGTTACCCGGGCGCGTAATAATGCCACGAAAGTGAATTGTTCATGAAATTTTGAAAGTTGTTTAAGTAAGCGCATCAAATCTCCGGCATAGAAGCTTGTTGGAAGGAAAACTGACAGATGGCTCGGTACCGGGAATTGCTCATGTGGCGGAGTCTTGTGCGCCTGGGCCGAAAATTCGCGTCGGCGGCGAAAGCTGCGGTTCGAAGTCTACGCAAGTCTTTCGTCTCGTCCGCTTCGGTGCCATTTCCTGAGGGGTTTGTCTGGGGAGTGGCGACCGCTTCCTATCAGATTGAGGGCGCGGTCAGCGAGGACGGTCGCGGCGAATCCATATGGGACAGGTTTGCACACACCCCGGGAAAAACAAAGAATGGCGGAACGGGCGACGTCGCCGTTGATCACTATCACCGCTATCCGGAAGACATCGCAATCATGAAAGAGATCGGAATCAAGGGATACCGATTCTCCATTGCGTGGCCTCGGATTCAGCCTACCGGCCAGGGAAGACCAAACCAGAAGGGCCTGGATTTTTACAATCGGCTGGTCGACGCATTGCTTACCGCCGGGATACGCCCTTTTCCCACGCTGTATCACTGGGACCTTCCTCAGGCCCTGGAGGATGCGGGGGGCTGGCCGAATCGTGACACCGCATTCCGTTTTGCCGAGTATGCCGACATCGTCGCGCATGCCCTGACCGACCGGGTGCGCTCCTGTACGATCTTCAACGAGCCATGGATGTTCACCACTCTCGGCTACCTGCGCGGATGTCACGCGCCGGGCCGTGCCGATGTGGACGCATATTTGCGCTCCACCCATGTAGTGAATCTCGCTCAGGGTATGGCGTTTCGGACGATCAAGAGTCGGAGCGGTCTGGCCAGAGTCGGATCGGCATTCAGCATGTGGCCTTGCCAGCCCGCCACCGGGTCCGGTGCCAACCGCGAGGCCGCTGAGCGAGCTCATGGCTGGCAGAACATCTGGTTTCTTCACCCCGCGATGTGCGGTTCTTATCCGGATGCGTTGGTGGGCGTAAGCGAGGAAAAGCTAGGGGTCAAGCCGGGAGATATGGAGATGATTCGCGCGCCATTCGATTTCATCGCGATCAATAACTATCTCCGTACGATCTTTACCGCCGCCGATCCTGGCAAAACATCGGCGGATCCTTTCGGCAAGATCTTTCCGGCGGAAGCGACATCCCGCGGCCAGGACGGCCCCAGGACAGATCTGGGCTGGGAGGTCCATCCAAAGGCTCTCTATGACATCGTGATGCGGATCACGAGAGACTACGACCGTCCCGCCATCGAGATTACAGAAAATGGCTGCGCTTATTCGGACGAACCGCGATCCGACGGAGTGATCGCCGACCGGCGGCGGATCGAATTCCACCGCGCATACCTTACTGAACTAGGCCGCGCCATTCGCGATGGCGCGGATGTTCGTGGGTACTACGCATGGAGCTTGCTTGACAACTTCGAATGGGCGGAAGGATATAGCCAGCGCTTCGGCCTGGTTCATGTCGACTTTGCTACGCAGAGGAGAACGCTCAAAGAGTCGGGGCGCTGGTACGGTAAGCTGATTGCCGGACATGCGGTCCCTGCGAGCGAGCCATCGGCGTAAATGCCCCCGGGCATTCGCAAACTAGCGGAGCGACAGGTTTAATGAGGTTGCTCTGGTGATGTCTTCATTAGCAGCTTTTCACCGAAACTCCGTCGCGATGACACCGGGTGTAAGTGGCGGCCTGAGGGCGTTTTTATCTTGATATGAAAGTTTCGTGAATTATGCATTTCTGGCCAATACGCGTCGCCTAAAGGCTTACAATCCGGCTTCGGAGAGCGTCAGTAAGAATGGGAACCAGCATAGCCGACCATTGTGAACGCGCAGCGAGCGTGCCAATTGCGCCCGAAAGAAGCTTCTATCAGCGCGCGTGGCTTCCTGCCATGGGCTTAGCCGGGACGCTTTACCTAATGTACTCGTCGGTTTTCTTGACGGACTATTTGATGAATGATGAATGGCAGCTTATCGGTTCGCGCTCGAGTTTGGTCCAGAGCGCGCGAGAGGCTTTCTTCTTCTGGGGCAGAGGCCTTTTCGGGATCTACTGCACGTTGGTGTACAGATTTGTGGGCTATGACCCTTTTCGGGTTCAAATCATCCGGTTCGTGAATTTTGCCTCGCTCGTCACAATTGCTTTGTTGCTTTTCCTGTTCCTGGCGAAGAAAGCCAGGAATGTCTGGCTCTCCTTTTTTGTAATCCTGTTTCTCTATTCCACGGGATCGTTACAGGAAGCCATGGCGTACTCGCTGCAATTGATCTCAAACATGCAGCCGGCGATGTGGCTCAGTCTCGCGGCGTTTTACATTTATTTTTGTGTTGATGAGCGGCGATTGGCGAAGCCCCTCCGGCTCGGGGCTTCGTTTCTCTTCTTGATTGCTGCCATGCAGTCCACACAGACGTTTGCATTCTTCGCAATGGTGCCCCTGACATACATTGCTCTTTCCGACTGGAAAAATCAGCGCCGGAAAATAATCGAATTCATTGTGGTGGCTGTACTCGTGCTAATCGTGTCGACTCTGACCTACAAAGTTGCGCTCAATTACTTGCACACTCACGGGCGGCAGGGATATCCGCTGGCGGAAGGATCGATTGATACGGCGGGCCAGCATCCCCTTGAGGTCCTCTTTCACGCGGTGAATCCTTTTGCATATTGGAGCGCATTCGAGATCTGGTCTTACCCATTTCCATTTCATTTTGTACCGCCCATAAAGAATTGGAGAATCGGCACAGCCATGTGCGTGATGGGCTCTTGGACTCTGCTTCTTTTGGGAACGATAATCATTGAAGCCCGGGAAGGCACGATTCAAGAAAGAATAGAAGTCTTTGGAAAGTGGCTCGCGGTTTTTGTGTGTATTGGTCTCGACGCGGTCTTCATCGTTGCTGATTCACCATTAGCCACCATTGAGCATCGGCCGCACATGGTACTTACATTTGCCGGAATCGCTATTTTTGCTGCCGCCTATTGTTTGCAGGTCATCGCGGCAAGGTATCCGGCTCTTGGCGGAAAGCTTTTTAAAACGGCCGGAATTCTGTTTGTTGCAATCGTCGCTATGGGGGCACAGGCCGGGACACTGCGAGGTTATGTGGACAACCGGATGCAGCTACTCAACTTCATCAGAACCGAGGTGATGTCCAAGGATCCGTCGAGCTACCGTAACATTATCGTGGTGGTGCCGGACTCGGGCCCAGAACCGCGTGGAGTGTGGAGAGGCCATCCCATACAACGTCAAATGCACATGACTCGAGAAGGGGCATATCGGTACGTGCTGGCTGCTATGGGCATTGAGCCTGAAAGCAAGAAGATAACGTTTGTAAGCGACAAGCCCGGGGAAATACCTGCAGATTCGCTTCTCATCGACTGGCAGAAATACGTCGCGGCACGGCAAAGGAACCCATTTTGACGAGCCTTCAGAACGCGGGAAGCTCGAAAAAGACAGTCGCACCTGGCGCCGTCGCGTTTCGCCGATCTCAGCTTGGGTCATGGCCGCTTAACACAGTGGCCGTTTGACATTACATCGTAAAAGCCCTACAAATCTTCCGAACTACTGCGCCCGAGGAGAACTCGCCGCCATCGATTTAGTCTCTTCCTTCACTTCCTCGGAGGTTACACCGCTCAATTCTTTTCGCTCGCTCGACACTCCGGTAAAGCACCCGGAGTGAAGCAGGCTCTGAAACTGCTTTTGGTCGACCTTGAAACCCATTTTCATAAACGAGAGGTCGGAGGTGCTCGGCGGTGCATTGACAGCAACCGGCAAACGGTCGGACTTCACCGACAAGTTCTCTAATGCAATTTTCTGATCATAATTCGCCATTACTTTTTTGTAAAGAACGCCTGCCTTCAGCACAGACGACAGCCTCGTGGCGGTCGCATTGTCCGAAGTTAATACGACCACGTCAAGATGGAACCCAAATCTAAAATTCATGGTGTAGTACGAACCCTGCAGGTGTTTGTCGACCCCTGTTAAATCGACGAGCTTGCTTGCGTCGCCCAGAGCCGAGCGCAGCATATTCTGGCTGCCCCGCTGATCCAGCACACTCCAGACAGTAGATTTTTCGACCGACTTGGCCATTTCCAAAATCTGCGGATTGGAACCCACATCGGAATTGGGATGGTATCGGAGGCTCAGCACAGTTCGCAGGGCGCTGTCCTCTCCCAACAAAAGCGTACTGCCATTGAGAGACGTTACAGCCATTGTTTCGGAGAGTGGATAGAGATCATGGTCGTTGTACTTTGCAGGCTTGACTTGCTGCAGGGAGGTCTTCAGGATGCTCTGCCATGCAAACGACCCCGCCACGACTGCTACCGTGTTCAATCCCTTTTTGCGATTGTCGAAGGAAGCAAAAACGAGATTTAGCACATCTTTGTCCGGATTGACGTCAAGCTGTTTGAGGGCGTTCTCGAATTTTCGAAGATTCTCGGGTAACACCTGCGCCTTGAAGGTCATCGCGGCGTCGAATTTCCTTGCATTGCTATAGTCGATGGAAATGATCTGCTGGACGTAGGAGGGAATCACTGCTTTGGCCACGGGACTCATGGGCACCGCCCACGCCGACGCGCCGAGCAGCACTAGAATGGGTGCTGCGAACCTCATCTGAATCTTGTTCCTCTGCCTCTCATTCCTCTTCCTCTCTCTTGTCTCCATCATCGCCACAAACCTCACAGTGATTTCATTGAAACAGATGTGCGTCGGCTTAACTCGTGCCGATTGCGCCCAGCCAAACGCCTCAACCTAAACGCATCGGATTACCAACATTGCCTGGAATTGAACTCGAATGGAAGGTAACCCGGCGTGAGCACGAGCCACTCGAGTCTAGCGGAGATCTGGAGCTGGATTGTTACTTCCCCGTTAAAACATTATGAAATGCTCTGGCGGCGAGCTCTGTGTAGATCAGGTTCCAGTCAGAGAAAGTTGGCGGGTTTAGGATGGCACGCATCGTCAGAAATCAGCGTCAGAAATCAGCGCGTTCTACGGCGGAGGTTGTTGACCGAGGCTACCCGCAAGAGCGCTCCCGCTTGCCCCTAGGAGAAGGGAACCTGAGGCGTTAGAGACCAGGTAGATGACTTGCGTATTGACGACGCCGACGGCGAAAGCGGCTACCCGGCCATTTGCGCTCACGGAGTAGGTTCCTGTGATGGGGCCCTTTTGCTGTGTGACTCCGGAATTGTTTACGAAGTAGTCTGTGAACGTTACAGTCGCGTCTCCGTTGAAGCTAATGATCCCGACGCGGGTGAGCCATGGAGAAGTCTGCGTCTCGGATCCGAACATATAGAAGGCATAGCTTCCGTTCAGGGACGCGGCGGAGAACGGGCTGGCTTGTTGTTGATCCATCCGGCCAACAGATGCTACGTCCGAGGCGCTCACAAGCAACAGGCCGTAGGAGGAATCCACCATCCACACGATCAACGAGATCGGGCTCGCGTTCTCGGGGGTCAGCGTTATAGCCGCACGCCCATTTGAATCAACCTGATATGTTCCGGCAAGCGATGCGTTAGATATCGGGTTGCCGTCGAGCACCGAGTCATAGCTTCCGCTGACGATATTACCGTTTCCGTCGCCTACGAAGGCTCCTGCGCTATTGACTCCGAAAGAATGAGTCAGGGTCGATCCTCTAGTCCAGAAGACAAATCCGTCTTTCAGGCTGGCGTTGCTGAACGCACCGCTTTGAGCGTCGGCACGGCCGTCGCCCAAAGACCCGGGATCGGCCCGCAAAAATTTCAAGTTTTCCGAGTCCACCACGTAGTAGACGTAATCGGACTGGATGCCTGAATCATCGCCGAGAACGGCCGTTCCTCTGCCGTTTGCGTCCGGCGGGGTCATCGATCCCGTTATGGCAGACGATCCTGCCACTCCCGCGCGGACAAAATCTTCCGTGCCTGTGATCGACCCGCTCTGTAGGATCATTTGGCCGACGCTGGCGACCGCACCCGAGGCATTGTTACCACTGGAGGAATTCAAGCGGAATATAAAGGTTCCGCTCGGGGCCGCCGAAAATGCGTCGGCACTCTGCTGCACCGCTTCACCGTCACCGCTTGCAAACGAGTCGAACTCCATCAGGTAGAAATCGGACACGGAAAGAAGAGTCAAAGCGAACTGCACAGTCCCGCGGTTCACCTTGAGGGTGACCATCCCCGTGCCATCGCCAGCCACCCGGTACGTGCCCGTCAGTTGACTGGTGGAAAGACTTGAATTCTGCACGAAATCGTCGACGCCTCCGGTGATGTTTCCATCGCCATCTGCCACGAAAGTGCCGGATTCTTTGTACTGCGAGGTTCCGTTTCCTGTGTTGAAGTAGCTTCCCGAAAGCGTGTACATGTAATTTCCACGCAGGCTTGCGTTCGAAAAAACGGGAACGGAGGACTTGTCAGATGAGCCCGTCGAGCAACTGTTTGCTGCGCATAGGACAACCAACGCGGCCGCAAGCGCGCACCTTTGAGTTAAGGATTGAGTCTGCCGGTGCAGGCCGAAACCGTTCAACCTCAGAGGCAGAAGACGCACGAGAAGTACTCCATGTTTCGAGCTAGGGGCATGCAAAACAGTCACAGCCTTTTGTTACTGATCACCGGCAAAAGGATTACCGCTTGCCAGGCTCCACGAGGACGAGCGGCGAGGGGGGAGTGAGCAGGCACAAGCTGCTGCGTTCCTGATATTAAGCTTTGAATTATAAGGGACGCTTGCCGTAATTGTCGAACCAAAAAGGGCAGGCGGAGACGGCGCGGTGTGCGCTGGAAGTAAGGGCAGGGCCTGCCCCTAAGCGTATTTTTCGGCTAAGTCTAGGCCCAGCGAAAGTGAACTAATCATTAGATGTTGTTGGTCGAGCCGTGAGTCGACGGCGAGCAAACACTCCCAGGGCGACAAGTCCACTCCCGAACAGAGTCAGAGTGCCGGGCTCTGGTGCGACCGAAAAATTGGTACTGCCAGCGCTGTCCTGGAACGTGATCGTTCCCTTGTTCGGGTGATTCGAGCCTGGGTGGTCCGTATCCGTTAACTGAACTGTTCCGGCGTTGATGTTAGTGAATGTCTCGAAGCCGCCGCCGGCCATAGGGATCGTCAAAGTGCCATTCATAATAAAACCGGTGAACACCCAACTCGACGGCCCGATGTTAATCCATTTCGCGTGGCTGAAGGATCCACTGAAGCTTACGCCATCCGCGTACGAGATCATGAAATTCCCGCCCATACCAAAATGAGCGCTGCCAGAAGTGCTGGTGATGGTATTCGTACCCGCTATCGCCGTAGCCGTGCTGAAAGTGATTGAGCCCAGACACGCAGTAGATGAACCGCCAGATGCACACGTTGGACTAGCGCCCCCAGATGTCAGCGTGACGGCGGCATCAGGAATTCCGAAGGCACCCAAACCGGTGATTGACGTCAGGACGCCAGCTTCTCCGCCAGAGGAAGTCATACCTAGACTTAGGGTCTGGCCAGCGTCATCGTAGGTGAATGTGCCATCGCTGTTTCCGAAAACCACCTGCTGCTGGCCCAAAGCCGCCATCGGTAGAGCAACTGCGATTGCTGCGAGTAAGAAAACTCTACCCAACTTCATCGCACGCCTCCATTTGCACGGCCCCCACGACCCAAAGAAATCTTCAGCGAAAAGACAGAGCGAGTATAGACATCGGCTACCCACCCGTTCATGACTGAAAAATGAACAGTGTGTTAATTTTGCTGCGACTGGGCAAGGATTTGTGGAAAAACCTGGCTGGTTGCGGAGAATGGCGCTTCGTTGTGGAGAATTGCGGCGGCTATGAAGCCGAATCCGTGGTGCAGTTGCGACGCCGGAGTTCCATTCGAGGGTTCAATCCCACGTCTTTGGAAGGCCTATCCACGTAATTGTCCGAGCAGCTTTTTCACATCGTCCGCGCTTGAATAGTTCGGATTGATCTTCAGTACCTGTTCCAAATGATGCCGGGCGAGCGCAGGCTGGCCGGTTCGCTGGTAAGCCAATCCCAAGTGAAAGTGGATTGTTGGATTGCCCGGGGACTTGCTCTTCTCGGTCATTTCGAGAGCGTCGCGAAACGAGTCGATCGCCGATTTGTACGCGCCTTTCTGATAGAGCACCCATCCCAAAGTATCGGCAACATTGGGCGAATTCGGCATTTTTCGACGCGCATTTTGAGCCAGGGACAGAGCGACGTCCAGGTTGCCACCGGTCTGGGTCAATAAAGATGCCATGTTATTTGCAGCTTGAGGACTGTTGGGTTCGATGTCCAACGCCTTCTGGTAGCATTGCTGAGCCCCTGCCAAATCATGCTTGGATTCGTATAACCGTCCAATGAGAAGGTAGAAGCTGATTTGCTTTGGATTATCCTGCAGAGCCCGTTGACCGGTTGCGATCGCCTCATCAATTGCGCCCTGGGCGGCCTGCACCTGGCTCAATTTCAGCCAAGCGTCCGCATTGTTGTCGTCGAGTTCGGCAGATTTCTTTAGGTTTGCTTCCGCGTCCTCGAGATCCTTCTTGGTTTTTCGGTGGTCGAACCTCGCCGTGCCGAGCAGGTCATAGAATGCACTGCTATTCGGTACTCTGGCGATCTGAATTTGTGCCGCCAACAGAGCTTTCTCTGTCTGGCCCTGGTTTATGTAGATATTCATAAGGCTAGCGAGTGCGTCCGCCGAACCGGGGTCGCGCTCCAGAGTCTGCTGATAGAAGCTAGCCGCTTCGATGTAATTCTTTTGCGCAACTCTGATGTTGCCCATCTGCATGTAGCCGTCGGGGGCGTGCGGTGCCACGCTGATTGCCTGGCTGGCATCCTGCTCGGCGCGGCCGAGCCTTCCGCGCCTGAAAAATGACAATGCTCGCATCGCGTACCCGGCCGGAGCACTGGGAAGCAGGCGTATGAGTTGATTGGCTGACTCCTCAAGACCCGGCATGTCGTCGTGGCGCAGCGCGGATCTGGCAAGAGCCAGATGAGCCTCACTCATGTCGGGGTTGAGGCGCACTGCGTTCTGCCAGGCGCTTTCGGCTCGTGCCCAGTCGGTAAGTTGAGCAAAAGCCATACCAAGCTGATAATAGGCCGTGCTATCTCCCGGGTCGTCCCTGACGGCCTTCTGTAGAGTGTCGACCGCATCTTTCGCCTTCCCTTTGCGAAGTTCGATCTGCCCGGCGGTGGTTAGCGCCTCAGCGTCGTTCGGGCTTACATGCAGGATTTCAGTGTTTAGCCTGTCAGCCTCGTCGAGGCGACTGTTGAGAATGAGAAGCTGAGTGTAGTTCTTCTTTACCTTCATGTCTGAAGGGTGTTCGCGATACAGCTCGCTATATTCAACGGTCGCCTTTTCCACGTCCCCGGTCGCAAAGTAGAAGTCGCCGAGCATTCGGTACCCAACGGAGTTGTCGGGGAATTCCTGCCGGACATGCTTGAGGGATTGTTCGGCATCGTCCTTCTTGCCTTGAACCATGAACAGTCGGACCAGAGCAGCGCGAGGATCGGGGTCCTTCGGATCAGCCTCGATTGCGGCTCTTAACTCGTTGACGGATTCGGGAAATCGGCCGCGGAACTGATAGTAGTCAGCCAGGGCGAGCCGGGGCCCCGTTGATTTTGGATTCATTTCGACTGCCTTCTTGAAATTGGGCTCGGCTGCATCGGGTAGATTGGCTCTTACTTGCAACGCGGCCAGAGCCAGAAGCAACTCCCACCGATCCGGATTGATGGAGATCGCTTTTTGCATCTCCTTGATTGCGTCCGGAAGGTTTGCTTGGGCGGCAAGTAATTGCGAAGCCGCCGCATGCACGAGCGCATTGTTGGGTTGTTCCTTAAGCAGGAGATCGGTCTGTTCTTGCGCTAGTTTGAGTTCGTGCCCCGCGATGAGCAAATTTGCAAGATCGAGATGAGCTGGATAATTGCTGGGCTGAAGTTCGACTGTACGCACAAGTTCCTGGTAGGCAGAAGGCCATTTCTGTAATTTGATGTAAACCTGTGCCAATTGGTAGTGCGCGTCGGCGTAACGTGAATCTACCTGCATTGCATTGCTAAACTGGATGAGAGCTTCCTGATATTTGCCCTTCTCGAAATAGCGTTGCCCACTCTCGAAATACTTTTGTTTGCGCACATTGGGGTCGCGGGAACAGCCGACTAAGACCGCCGTAAACAAACTGACGACAATTAGGGAGCGACAAACTGAGCGATTCATGGCGAAAGCCCCTACCACTTAGTCCTCCTTGGGTTGCAATTGCACTGTCGATTCGGACCCGCGCAAATTACCGCGGAATATATGCTTCCATCGATGGAAACGCAATTCTCAGCAGCGAAAGCAGACGGCGTTGTGCATCTTCTGCGCTTTCATGCTGCTCCAGTTCGGTGGTGACCCGGATTAAGGAACCATCGCTTCGGTTCAAGCGGATGGAGTCCTTCACCAAATAAAACTTGGCCAAGTATTCGTTAGCGACCGGCCGGCCGTGTGCCCAAAACCAGTAAAGCGCAAGCCCCCGCTGGGGTCCTTTCATGAGGAGATAACGATTCACGGGAAAGGATCTGTGTCCTGGCAAAGCAATCGTGATTTCGCCTGACTCCAACGGCAGCCAACCCGCTCCCGGCAAACAATGCTTGGGTGAATGGAGCGTGTCGCCGGCTCGCTGACTGGGGAAATACGCCACGAACAGATCCACCGCCGCACCGCTAACGGAGCTATCCAAATACTCGCGGTTCAAAAAATCTCCTGGCCCGAGCGTCTGGAGAACATCGGGCGCGATTTCCACATCTCTTCCTGACCAAGTTCCCAAGCGATAGGGAAAGGAGGTGAATTCTTGCCGCGGGGGCGGGGTTTCATCCTTATTCCGAGCGTGCAGGAACAGGGCGGCTCCGGCCAGAAGCAAAGCTACCGCAATGAACCTAAGATTTGACGCCACGACTGCGTCTCCTCCTTACGGTCTGACTGAGACAGAGTCTTTTCAACCAAGCAGAGGATTACGAGCGAGACCAGGAACACGAGCCAGCCGGAGAACGAATGAAAAAAGCCCTCGGCTTTGTGTGGATTCCAATACTGCACTATTAAGCCGGTTGTGACTATGCGCAAACTATTTGCAAAGATCGCTATTGGAACCGCGGCCAAGACCAAGGCCAAGCGCAACCAGGTAACGCCAGTTCTCAGATATCCGTATATCACGGCCAAGGTGATGAGCGAGAGAAGCGAGCGAATGCCACTGCAGGCTTCCGCGACCTCCAACGACATTGCCGGCAGATTGATAATGTTTCCTTCGCGTAGAACTGGAACTCCCAGCCAGGGCAATACGGCGGCCGCGACCCTGGACGCTAGAAGCTGCAAGGGGAAGGTGACTTGATTGAAGATGAGCGTCGGGATGGGAATCATCAAAAGCAAAAAGGACAAGGGAAACAGTACCGCACGAAAGTAGTTTGCACCCAAGAAGACCAAAACCAGGCCGGCAATCAGAATCAGCAAAGAAATGCGAGCCAGAAACAATTCCGCGCCCAGAATCCCGACGATGAGCACCCCGAGGGATAATGCCACAACCAGAATTCCCCAGGATGAGGGTCTCCGGGGTAAGCTCTCCAAGCGGGCACGATCACGCCAAAGGACGAAAACCGCGAACAACGGTACGAAAAATCCGTGAGAGAAATTCGGATCTTCAGCCCACTGAGATGCGAGATGGAAAAGTATTGAAGAATAAAGCCAGCCGATCAGCAAGACAGGAATGAGAAGTTGCCACCAGATAGTCGGCCACGGTGATGAAAGTTCGGGGGATGAAGAAATATTCTTGCCTGTTGACTCGAGTTGTGCCAGTTGGCTCATGGGCGCCCAGAACCCGGAAAGAATATGCGATGTTCTGTTTTTTGGGCAATCGCTAAACTTCGTCCGGTCATCGTTTCGTGAAGGCGCAGCGTCTCCGGTCGACTACCGCTCGCCAAGCCTATCACAGCAAGTCCTTAATTATTCATCATTTAGACTCAGAAGAGAATACATCTCACGCATTCTTTAACCGAAAATTAACAGAACACGGCTGATAAGGCCCGAGTTTTGTGATAAGTTTTCGCCCAGACGTAAAACGCGTGCGGCGGAGCACCAGCTTAGTCCGAGCGGCGCTTCGGTGGCGGACAGTATCTGGCAAGTAACTATGCACTGCTGGCCTGTGTCCGGCCGTATTTGGTTTCTGTTGGACAAAGGGAAGGGATATCCGACCACAGTGATGAATTTCCCCACCGTGGATCCGAGCTTCTAGCTAAAGCTACACCTCCTCACTATGCGATAGCGATGAAGGACGCTGTCAAGCTTCACGAAGTTTCTCTCTCGAGATTCGCGGGCGGCTCTATGGTTGGTCTGGACTGCTGAGGAATGGTATGAGGGCCAGGATCGCATTAGCGTTGACATTGTTGCTTGCTGGTGAAGCTTTTGCCGACTCGCCGGCGCAGGAACATAACCTAAAATCAGCGCAAGATGCCCCCCAGTCCGTACCACCGGTTGTTTCCTCGGAGTCCACGATCTCAGCCCCGGCTTCGGGGCTCGCCGCAACTGCTTCAACTGATTCGTCGCCTCTTCCTTCGCCGAGTCTTGGCTACCCATTTACTCCGGGACCGGACTACGTAATCGGCTTAGGGGATGTATTGCGAATTTCCGTGTGGAAAGAGCCGGAAGTCAGCTCAACCGTCCAGGTCCGTTCCGACGGCAAGATTTCTGTTCCGCTTCTCAATGATGTGCAGGCGGTGGGTTTTAGACCTACGGACTTAGCCGCATGGCTAGCCGAGAAGCTACAACATTACCTTGCCGATCCGCACGTCACTGTCATTGTCTCGCAGGCGAAGCCACCGGTGGTCTATATGGTGGGACAGGTTGGGAAGAACGGCCCGATGCCTCTGACCCCAAACATGACCGCGCTGCAAGCCCTGGTGACTGCCGGAATGAGTACATTCGCCAACACTCGAAAAATTTATGTGTTGCGGCTAGTGAACGGCGTCGAGGAGAGACTACCGTTGAACTATAAGCGGTTGGTTAAGGGCAAGAGCATGAACCAGAATATCGTGTTGAAGCCAGGGGATATGGTGGTCGTGCCTTAAAATTTTCTGCGACCAAAGAATATGGAGCAGAGTCCCGTTTTTCTCTGATCAGCATTTGGAATCGGGGCTGCGGTGTGAGACGTTTTGATCGAGAGACTTTGATCGAGAGACCAAGGAAGGCCAAGACACTATGATTGCCAATCGCGAACTAGGGATGGACGACTACCTAGCCATCGCTCGGCGGCGTGTGACCTTGGTTGCTATTCCGGCGCTGATCGCGCCGCTGCTTGGGTTTCTGATTTCGTTTGTGCTGACTCCAAAGTACACTTCACGATCGTTGCTCTTGGTAGAAGGGCAAGTGGTTCCGACGGGCTATGTCAAACCCATCGTCACCGAGCGCGTCAGCGATCGCATGACCACCTTGCAGCAAAACGTGCTGAGCCGCAGCCGTTTACAACCCCTCGTGGCGCGCTTGGGATTGGTGCGAAAAGGAAAGAGCGCAGATTCCGTAATCGACCAGATCAGAAGTAACGTTAACGTAACGGAAGCGGAGCTTGGTAAATCTGAGTCCAGTTCTCCTTATGAGAAAAGAGGCCCAGGAGGAACCGCGGATGTTTCCGGTTTCCACGTGAGTTATACGACCGATGATCCGCGCGACGCTCAACAGGTTTGCGCCGAGATTACCTCCATGATTCTGGCGGAAAATCTGGAGGTGCGTGAGCAAGTGGCGCGCAGCACCACCGAATTTCTATCTCGTCAGCTTGATCAGGCGAAGCATAACCTCGACGACATGGACGCCAAGCTGGCGCAGTTCAAGATCCAGCACTTCGGGCGGATGCCCGGGGATATGGAAGCGAATTTCAGAATCCTGGCAATCATGAATTCGCAAATCGATGCCAGTACCCAGAATATCAATCGGCTGCAGCAAGAAAAAACTCACACCGAGACGATCTTGGAGCAGCAGATGGAGGCCTGGAAGACCGCGCAGGCGGCCCCTACTTTCCCGACCTTGCGGCAACAACTACTAAGACTGGAGAATCAACTAGTCGTTCTGCAAATCCGGTATACCGACGACTATCCCGATGTCGTAAAAACCAAGCATCAAATCGAACAATTACAGGCGAAGCTCAGGGCGATAAATACGGAAGCCGACAGCTCGGATGCTCTTCAGGAGGCAACCGTTCCGAGAGGAGGAGCGAAACTGGAACCGCCGCAAATCATGGCACTCCGCGAGCAAATCTATCGCAATGACAGGGCCATCGAACATGCCACGGAAGCCCAAAAAAAGCTCGAGCAGCGAATCGATACGTTTCAGAGCCGATTCACAGCCGACCCGGAAATAGAGGAAGAGTACAAACAGCTCACTCGAGATAGTGCTACTGCGCACGGTATCTACAACGAACTTCTGACGAACAAGAGCACAGCCGAGATATCGACCGAGATGGAGCACAGCCAGGAAGGAGAACAGTTGAAGCTGCTTGATCCAGCAAGTTTGCCGAGTTCTCCGAGTTTTCCAGTGCGTTCGATGTTTGCGCTTTATGGCCTCGCTGCTGGCCTGGGTATCGGTGTCAGCATCGCGCTCTGGCTGGAGGTTCAGGATAAGGCGATCCGCAATGAAGGCGACGTTCTGGCGGCGTTGGAGTTGCCTATGCTGGGTTCCGTACCGTGGGTGGGGGTTGAGGCGAACGGCGGGGGCTGGAGGAACAAGCTGAGCCGTCCCTCACCGCGACTGGAAGAGCACAAGACAGGTACTCGTTTGTAATTGTAGTTGTAATAATTGAGGATCGGTGTTCTCGAGCGTAGATACATTTGGAGTTAACGGGCGCGTGATTCGAAGAATTAGAGGGTCGAAATCCGACAGCGGGATCAATCCGCTTTCGGCCAGTAGCGAAGGTCCACCGAGGAATTGAGTGCATGAGGACGATTCGTAACGCACGGAAGGGCGTTGAATTGGACGAGACCGCTATGCAGGATTTCGACACGGAACTGGAGCAGATGGAGAGCCCCAAGACAGGACCCATTGCCGTCGAGGAAATTGCCGAGCAAGCTGGCCCGACCGAATCGAATGCGTCCTCCAAGTCTGATGCAACCCTTCCCGATTCCTTGCTTGCGGGCTGCCGCCGGAGCAACTGGGTGCCAGACCCAGACATGACCATCGTCTTCGGCGGAAAGGGCTTGTCCCGCGGCGCAGAAGAGTTTCGCTCCCTGCGGTCCCGGTTATGCAGCATGCAGAAGCAACAGAATCTGAAATCGATCCTGGTCGCCAGTGCATTGCCGGGGGAAGGAAGATCCTTCGTGGCGGTGAATCTGGCGCGGGTTCTGGCGCTCCAGGCGGGCTGCCGGGTGTTACTGATCGATGCTGATTTACGAAATCCCCGGCTCCATGCTGCTTTCGGAACTTCCTCGACGCCCGGCTTTTCGGAATATTTGCAGCAAGGGGCCGAAGAGTTGGAGATTATGCAAAGGGGCCGCACGGACGGCCTCTTTCTGATTCCCGGTGGACGCCCCGTGCAGCAAGGCCACTCCGAGCTCGTTGCAAATGGTCGTTTGCAGCTCCTCATTGATCACATGGAACCGCTGTTCGATTGGATCGTTATCGATTCTCCAGCCGCGATTCCGGTTACCGATGCGTGTTTGCTCGCAGACTGTTGCGATGGCGTTCTGCTTGTGGTGCGCTCCCATTCCACTCCATCTGACATAGTGCGAAAGGCACGGGGAAGATTTCGAGATGAGTCTCTCGTGGGAGTCGTGCTCAACAAAATCGACACACAGGCTTCTCCTAAGATTTAGAGGACAGACCCTTGACGGTCGGGACGTCTCTGGTTCGGACGGAGGCGACTTCCGCAGTCGGACGGAGACACGATGAGATGGATTTTTTGGGCAGCGGCTGCCATGATCGCCTACGCATATTTTGGCTATGCGGCGTGGTTGTGGGTTTGCAGCCGTTGGCGACGGCGGCCTATCAGGCATGGGGCCTCGACGCCTTTCATTTCCATTGTCATGGTAGTGCACAACGAAGAGACCGTGCTGCAACGCAAGCTTAAAAATATATTGCAGCTCAACTATCCCCAAGAGCGAACGGAGGTCGTGGTGATCTCCGATGGTTCGATCGATGGAACGAACAGCATCCTGCGGGAATCTGCTGCCACCCCTCACATGAGATGTATCTTAAGCCCCGAATCACGCGGCAAGGCGGCTGGCCTGAACGAAGCGATTGGAGCCGCGGCTGGAGAGATCGTCGTCTTTACCGACGCGCGGCAAAGGATCGAACCGGACGCAGTGCGTTTTCTGCTGGAGAATTTCGCCGACCCAGAGGTTGGTTGCGTGAGCGGCGAACTCATGCTCGGCGATCCGGACTCCGGAGAGACGACTCAGGGGCTAGGCTTGTATTGGCAAATTGAGAAGAAGATTCGTGAGATGGAGTCGGCCGCGGGATCCGTGATTGGAGCTACCGGCGCCCTGTATGCAGTGCGGCGCAGTCTGCTGGTGAAATTGCCCCCGGAAACAGTCTTGGACGATCTATACATCCCCATGCATGTGCTGCGGCAGGGAGCGCGCGTCGTGTTCGACTCTCGGGCGCGGGTATGGGACATTCCAGACCAAGGCACGAAACGTGAGTTTGCGCGAAAGGTAAGGACGCTCAGCGGCAACTATCAGTTGTTGCGCTTGTCCCCATGGCTACTAGGGAGTGCCAACCCAGCCCGGTTTGGTTTTGTCAGCCACAAGCTGATCCGGTTATTTGTGCCCTTTGCGCTGGTTGCGTTATTCCTCTCATCGATCTTGTTAGCAGGGACGTTCTATCGCCTGAGCCTGCTTGTGCAACTGGCATTTTACGGTTTGGGAGCGTGGGCATTCCTAGGACCGAAAGGCGGCGGTGCGCTGGCTCGCATTGCGGATGTAGCTTTTACACTCGTGCTACTCAATACTGCTGCTGTCGTAGCCCTAGCCAATTTTGTCACGAGACGCAGGGTGGTATGGGCCCGATAACCGGCTCCGAATTCGACGGTTCAGCCTCGCGGTCGCCGGCGAGGCCAAATGCAAGACCACAGATGCAAGTGGAAGCTTTCGTCGCCAGGCTGTTTCGGGTTCACAGGTTGCCGGCTTTCATGATCATAGGTGCTCAAAAAGCTGGCACTACTTCTCTCGCCAGTTATCTGGCTGCACACCCCAGTGTGTTAGCACCGGCCTTCAAGGAAGTACATTATTTTGACCTGAACTACACTCGAGGTATCGAGTGGTACCGATCGCACTTTCCCATCGGCGCACGTCGCCGGTTTGGGACTCGCTTCCACGGACGACGGCTCCGAGCCTTTGACGCAACTCCTTACTACCTGATTCACCCTCATGCGCCGTCGCGCGCCTCTCGTTTGATTCCGGCTGCGCGGATCATCGTGCTGCTCCGCGATCCCGTAGATCGGGCGTATTCTCACTATCATCACGAGGTCCGGCTGGGAATCGAGACTCTGCCCTTCGAACAGGCGATTGAGGCGGAACCCGCTCGTGTTGCCGGTGAGCGGCAGAGGCTCGATGCCGAAGCCTCTTATGCAGGTTTTAATTATCAGCACTATACCTACCTCGAGCGAGGCATCTACTCCCTCCAGATACGGCGCTGGTTAAACTACTACGGACCCGAGCAGTTCCTGGTTCTAAGCAGCGAGCAGTTCTTCCAGAATCCGGCCGAGGAGTACAGGAGAGTCTTGAAATTTTTGGATTTACCGGCCTGGAAATTGCCTTCGTACCCGGCCGAGCACGTTGGCAAGTATCCACCTATGCAGGCAGCGATTCGTTCACGTCTGGTCGAGTACTATGCACCCCACAACCGCGCTCTTAGAGATGACCTCAACTGCACCTGGCCCGGATCGGGCGACGCGATCGTGAACAGGTTTTCCGCCTAAATCGGCAGGTGCAGTTAGTAAGGCCCTGGCGAATTGTCAGCCTGCGAAATTGTCTCGTTCTGAATTGACTGGGATCGAGCAAAATTCTGGACACAGGTCGTCAGAATCGCGTAACAGCGACGGGTTCCTTCCAATCCCAGGTAATACGGATCTGCGATTTCGCCGACTCGGCATCCCGGACTCGCGTAAGCGCCTAGTAAGAATATCTTTTTCTTCGCATCCGGCCAACGCGACAGAAGTTGAACCTGGTTTTTATAATCCATCGCAAAAATCGCGTCGGCTCGCTTTACCATTTCGGAAGTCAACAATTGGGCACGATGATTCTCAAGCGAAATGCCCAATTCGCCCGCAGCTTTGACAGCCCAATCGTGCGCTGGTCTTCCTTCGGTCGCATTGAGTCCCGCCGACATGACTCTATATTGAGCACCTTGAAAGACCAACTCCCTATTCAGGAGCGCTTCGCACATTGGACTGCGCATGATATTCCCAAAGCAAACGAAAAGAATCGAGCGAGCTGATTGCGGCACCTGGGGGAGCTTTGTGTTTCCGAGCGCAAACTGGTGGGCGAGCCGAACTCTCACATAGAGTAGTCGCTCATCGGCTCCATAAGCTCGGTACAGCTGGATTTCCCGAACAACGGCTTCAGGCAGCAGCTTTTTGGCGTTCCGGGCGAAGCCATCTTTGAAAGTTCTTGCGATGTTCACCTGGAAACCACCTTCGGTCTCGACGGCCCGGGGAAAATTAGCATGTGCAACATTTCCGAACCTCGCGCTGCGTCGCGCCACTTGGCATTATACGTAGAGGCACGATGATAAAGATCAGTCGTTCGTGATGTGGGGGAGTGATTGGAGTCAGCGCCCGCTAAAATGAGGCGATGTAATATCAGGTTAGGATCGTCCCTTGTGAACTCGGCACCGCTATGAAGAAAACTGTGTTACGGCTCATTCGGAATTGCGGTGGGTTCGCTCTTGCACGGACCATGACTGCAAGGATGAATAGAATTCTGATGTATCACAATTTCTCTGCTGCCGGCGAACCTCTTACCGATGCAGTCGATGCCCTCCAACTGAGGAGGCAACTGGCATACTTGCGCAGTCACTTTCAGATCGTTCCTTTAACCCGCATATTCGAGCAATTGAAGAGTGGCACCCCACTCGACCGGTTGGCCGTGGCCGTGACTGTCGATGACGGTCGTCGAAACTGCTACGAAGTTCTCTTCCCGCTGCTCAAGGAATTCGAAATTCCTGCAACCATTTTTGTAGTTACTTCCTTTGTACGGCGTGAAGACTGGATATGGACGGACAAGATCCTATGGTTGAGTGAGCAACCGTCGCGACCCAGTGAATTGTCCACGAGCGAGATGGAGACGTTATTTGAAACCCTCAACCATTTCCGGCCGGAAGCCCGCAATGCATTCGTAGCGGATACTGCGGCGCGCATGGGTGTCTCTATCCCCAAAGAAGCTCCCTCGCAATACGCTCCTTGTTCATGGCGTGAATTGCGCGAAATGGCAGATTCCGGCTTGGTGGAGATCGGTTCGCACACCGTGAGCCATCCGATCCTGGCCAGCATAACGGAGGAGGAATCGTGGCGCGAGCTTAGTGTCTCTCGTGCTCAGATTGAAGAAGCGCTGCACCGACCGGTTCAGTCTTTTTGCTTTCCTAATGGAAAACCAGACGACTATCGGCCTACTCAAGTCCAGCAAGTCATTGAGGCCGGATACGCCGGCGCTGTAGTCGCCAACTTCGGCTTGGTTGCAAACGGGGCCAATCGCTACCAATTACCTCGCATCGGCATCAGTGGCCGCTATGATCCTCTGGCTTTTTCCAAAAATCTTGATGGTGCGGAATATTATCAGACAAAATTGCAAACATCGCTTCGCCTGCGCAGGACGCCGTGAATCATCCGTCATCTTCCGCACTCTCATCATTGTGTGCTTTGGTTTATTGAGACCAGAAGAACCTGTCTAAGAACTAAGAGTCTCAGCTGCCAGCACCGGCTGAAAATATGCTGAAAACAACGTTCATTCCGTGAGCTTCCAGATCGAACTCCTGGAGGCAGCGCTTGTTTTCGAGATCATAGAGTGCAATGTGCGTCGGTTTTTCGCGCACATTTTCGCGCAGAACGCTTTTCACCCAAAGAACATTTTCTCGAAAGCGAGTCTTACGAATCCGCGTGAAACCCACCCAAACCCGTCTATCATCGATGGGCAGTAAACCGCGGCACCAGCCAAGCAGTGCGTCCTGGCCGTCAATTTCTTTCAGATCGATCGTTCTTTCCACTTGCAGGTTGCCTGGATTGGCTATGATCACCCTTCCGTCGACGGACGTGAAATAAATTCTTTCGCGAAAAAGCAGGCCGTCATGTGGCGATTGCACCGCGATGTCGATTCGCTTCCCGGAATCATTCAAGCAGATGGCGTCCCGTTGATGAAATCGCGTCACCCACACTTCTCCGTCCAGTTCAAAAACAAAGTTTGGATGGGATTTATGAGGCTTGGTCGTCTCGACCTTCCGGTAGTCCGTCATTCGTGAAAATCGCGACCAGGGAACTTCGGGCAACACATTCCATTCGGCAAGGAGTTCACCCCGCCGGTCGAACTTGGCGACCATATCGAGTCCAGTGTTGGCCGCCAGCAAAGCCCCGTCAGATGTTGGGGTGACGTGGTGCAAGTCATTGAAATAAGGCAGAGAGATGTAATGAATTCTCTGGAACGATGGTAATTTGAAAATCAAGACTTCGGTTGAAGTGCAAGTATAAAGCGTATCGTCGATCAAAGCACCGCTTTTGAACACGTTCGATGAGTTCTCATTCGCCCGCGCATCGGCCGGAGTCTTATATTCAACGCATGTGCGAGCGTCGCCAGACTCGGTATCGAGTTCCAGAATCACAGCCGCCTCATAGAGATTCCATTCCTCTTCATGCCTGAGCAATAAATTTCTCTGTCTGGCACCCAATAGATACAACCTCGCCATACGCTGATGCACCTCCCGAGTATTCATCTGACAGCAGATCCCGGCACGGGATATAAGAAAATTGCTGTGTTGAACAATTCTTAGACCTCACGAACTGACTTTATTTCACGTCCTCCCAATGCACTATGGGCAGGCTATCACCTGGATGCGGCCGCAAGAGCGCAGTTCGGAGGCATCGCCCTGGCGGAGAACCAAACATCCGTCTCCACGCAAGGCGAGCGCGCTCGCAGAAAGCACTATCTTTTCACAAAGATGAACCGTGATGATGAACAACAAAGCGAATATGGTCTTCGTTAAATTTCGGTTAAATTTCCGTGAACCCAACGCACGCGGCGTCGGCCCTATGCAATAATCACGGCTCACTTTCCTGTAGGTGGGTTGTGGTGACCTTTCGACGTTTCGTCATATTCCTCGTTCTCAGTTGCCTTGCCTGTTGGGCGCAGTCGGTGTCCTTGAGTCTTTCCCAAAAGATTGAGCGCCGAGTGCGTGCCAACTACAAACTCGCTGCAAACGTGAAGATCACGGTTCAGCAAGCTCAACCCAGTGAGTTTGTCAATTATGACAGCGTAACGGTCATGACGGAAGGCGGCGACGGACAGGTATCTCACGAATTCTTGGTTTCTAAGGATACTAAAACGCTGGTGGAATGGACGAAGATGGACCTCACCCAAGATCCATATGCTGAAGTTATGAAGAAGATCAACCTCAGCGGTCGCCCCATCCGCGGCAACAAAAATGCCAAAGTGACCGTGGTCAGCTTCGATGACTTTCAGTGCCCGTTCTGCTCCAGCTTGCATGAGACTCTGTTTCCAGAATTGTTGAAGGAATACGGGGACCGGGTAAAATTCGTTTACAGAGACTACCCCTTAATCGAGATTCATCCTTGGGCTATGCACGCAGCCGTCGATGCCAACTGCCTGGCAGCGCAAAACGCTGATGCCTACTGGGACTTTGCCGACTATGTCCATGCTAACCAGCCTGATGTGAACTCACAAAAAGCGCGCGAAGCTCAGTTTGCCGAGCTCGATCGCATCGCCGCACTACAAGCACAAAAACACAACCTCGATCACAGTAAGCTTCACTCTTGCCTGAAGGAACAAAATGAAGACGCAATCATGGGTTCGAGGAGCGATGCTGCGAAAGTGGGCGTGAGTGCTACCCCTACGATATTCATCAACGGCCAGGAAATGGATGGTGCGGTTTCGATCGCTGACATACGAGCAACCCTCGATACGGCCTTGGCTTCAGTCGGCGTTTCGCCGACATCTCATGCCTCCGCCTCTCCTGAGGCGGACTCGGTAACCAAGTAATCCTCCACCAGCACTTGACGGCAGCGCGAGCCTGCGAGAATGGGTTGGCCGCCAAAGCTTTGGGGGTGATCTCACCTGCGAGCACGCCGAATCAAAACGCCGGATAGGACCTCTCTGATAGGCTCTTGCAGTTTGTGGCTGAGGAAATCGCAAAACTGTGCGCTGCCAGCCATCCCGGCAGCGCACAGTATGTTGGAACCTGGCGATGAGTAGCCCGTCAACTTCTGCGGTACGTTGCTATTTTTTCACCCTCCGGATCATCGGTTGCGGGCGGCGCTCGGTTCCCTTAGAACGAATCGAGGCAGCTGCCGCGGGCGCAGGGGAACAACTGGCCGTGGAACTCGCTGTTTGGAAAGTGACGTTGTTGAAAGTATTCAAGCTAGGCGTTGTGTTTGTCGTGCCCGAGTCCGATAGAATACCCGCGCACTCGCCTTCGTTGATGACATTCTTGATAACAGTGTTGTTGTTTCCCGTGTTGTTGCCGCTTCCAGAGCAACTGGCGTCCAGGTGTATAGCCGACTCCGTGCTGTTGGTAATGGTGTTCTTTTTGACTGTGTTGCCATTGGTGCAGACGTCAATTGCGTCGAAAGTGAGTGCGCCGAATATTTGGTTACTCAGGATCGTTACGCCATCTCCGTATTGATTCGCCGCAAACTCGTCGGTAAAGACCACGACGGGAAACTGTGTGTTTCCAATAGTGTTAGTGCTCACCGAAATCCCGCCATTCTCCAGGGTATCGAACAGCAAGATTCCGGAAGAGCCGAAGTTTGGACCCGTGTAGACGTCATCGATCACTGAATTAGACGTGATGGTGCCAGTCGCTCCGCAGCAAAGCTGAATTCCGTTTTGCGCTATGGCAGGAGTCGCTCCCCAGCCACGCACGGAATTTGAGGTGATCGTCATCGAGGTTCCCAGATCATTCCCTGTAATCCCATTCTTCTGGTAATCGTGCACAGAGCTGTTTTGAACCGTGACTGCGGATGAAAATCCGTACTTGCTCTGCGTTTCAACAAAAATTCCCTCGCCGTCCTGACAGCCAGCATCTGCAGCAATTAGAGTCTGGTTGCGGGTGGCGACATTCTGCACGGTCCCCGAGGCGTTTTGAAAGAGTATTCCCGCAATGTCGGTGCCACAACCATTAAGCGCGTTGCCTGCTCCATCTACGGCAAGGTCTTGCAGTGTTACTTGCGTCGGAATACCGAACGTACCCTGCACTAACACTTGCGCCGCAATCGGAAAACTGTTGTTGTCGAAATCAAAAGCAGTTCGTGTCACGCCGCCGGCAGGTGAAACGATGACGGCAGCATTTTCGCCCGTTGACGGATCCTCTACGCCCATTAGAGTTAGCGATTTGGTGATCGTCACCTGTTCGGGATAATTTCCAGGGCAGATCTCAATAACCGTACCGCTCGGCGACGCATTCACCGCTTGTTGGATCGTCGTATAGGTCGCCGTACCTGTAGCGCACGTGCCGACCACGCTTTGTGCCGAAGCTTGTGAGGCAATGCCAAAAGTCAACAGCACGATTGCAGCGAACATAATTCGACGCACATTGGCGTTCATTCTCATGCTCCTCTCGGGAATGTTTGTTACTGGTTTGCAGCAGGCGGCTGCCACGCAGGGCTCAACACGCGGTGGAGGAAAACTATACCTGGCCATGAGGCCTGTCAAGTAAACTTGTGTCAAAATAAACTTTCGGACGAGTTTAGAGTTACGAGTTTGAGCCGGGTACGCGCTGGGAATGAACGGTGAACTACTTCGATCGGTTACCTTCTCTCGATTCTTTGCCCGCGCGATTCGGCTCACGATTCAAAGATAGGCCATTTATTTTCTTCACCTACTTACAGCCCACGGATATGGCGCAGTTGCAAGCAGTACTCGTAAAAGCGAATGTCGTCCGCGTACCATCGGGATAAGTTTTGCACAGCCAGAGGACTCAACTGGCGATCAAACTCTGGCGGAGTTCGGTGGGCCAACGTGTCATCAGCAGGCAATGAGATGGTCCCCGGCAGTCGCAAAAGTCTCTTGAGGTGCCCGAAATCAATACTCAGGGTTTCCTGAAGCCCGATCAGGACAATAGAATCCAACCTGTCATCAAGTTCCTGTGTTCCGGAAAACCAGTCCCGGTAAGTGTTCTTGACATGGGAAATGCCTGTCATTGCCTCCTGTGCGCGCATCATTGCATCGGGGTTGGTTGCGGACAAAGCCTCGCCGAGGTCGTTGGCCTTTCGGAAATGGCGGAAGGCTTTGACCTCAGCTTCGTTCCAACCGTAATAGTGACGCGGAAGCCCGCAACGAAGACGGCTAAAGAAGCCGCTCACAAATCGGGACAGGGGATGGCGCACAAAAAAGACCACACGATGGTCGGAAGGAATCTCGTTCAGTCTAGTGCTGTGCTCGTGCAGAATGATGCCATAGCCGTCGGCGAAAGGGTGAAGCGCCTCGGCGATCGCAGTTCCGCCGGTCTTGCGGATGTGGAGGAAGTGAACAGGTGCTTGGCGCATCCGGCAGAATCCGTGACACTGGCTAGAAAGTATACTTCAGTCCAAATTGGATAGTTCTCGGGCGGTGTGCGTCGACCGGATGGAGAAAGGAATTTCCCGTAATGCAATCCGTGCCCGTTATTACGCCGTTGATCGTTGGACCCTGAAATCCGGCGGCATAGTATGGGCCTCCATAACAGCTGATTGTATTGCTGCCGGTGTTCCCCAGGTCCGAGTTGTACAGTCGAAACTGGGTATGATTGAAAATGTTGAAGGCCTCCGCGCGAAATTCCAGATTGGTGCCCTCGGTAATCGGAAAATGCTTCAGCAGACTCATGTCGAAATTTATCCGATGAGGGTTGTTGAGAAAGTTGCGGCCTGCATTTCCAAACGTGAGACCACGAGGGGCGACGAATATGTTCGGATTTCCCAGCAATGGTCCGAAACTGCTCGTATTGAATCGGTCATCCGGCGGCGGAGCCCGATGCGGGCTTACATCTGGATACGAGGCAGCCCCAACGCCATTCGCCACACCAGCGTTGTCTAGGACCGAAACTGAACTGCTACTTCCGTTTATCACGCTGAAAGGCGTACCAGACTGGAAGACAGTGATTCCCGAAAGTTGCCAGCCATCGGCCAGTGCGCGGAGAAAGCGCGAAGGCAAAGATGGCAATGGTTGATCCTGGCCGTCTGCTGTTGGATCGCCAACGCGGCCACTTGTCCAAGCCTCCACCTTCTGGCTCAACGCTGGCAGCGTGTAAATGTAACTGACATTAAGCAAGTGCCGTTGGTCGAAGTTAGAACTGCCCTTGTTGGAGCGAAGATCGTACGAATTCACGAAGGTCGAATCGGAGCGGTCAGAAGAATCATCAAGGGAATGGCTGTATGTGTAAGAAGCCCCGACAGTCAGTGGCCCGCTGACTCGGCGTATCGTCGTCTGAAGTGCATGATAAGAGGAGTCAGCGACATTCTGCAGAGAGAAAATCTGACCAAAGCCAGGATAAGGACGCAGGGTATTCACATCCGGAGTTGGATTGTGGGAGCTATTTTCACCCGCACAAGCAGAGACCAGATTGTAGTATGCCGGGTTCCCCTGAGGAATCACCGTACCGTTTGCCAATTGGAAAGTGCTAGGCGGGCCAGCAATAAACCCCCCGCAGTCACCGGAAATAGAACTGCCGGGGTTAGTTCCGGGAATTGTTGGAACGAGCGGTTCGCTGGGACCAAATGGGTTCTGAGCTGCCGAAATCGGCCTCAACTGATTGAGTTGACGTTCGACGGTGAGGTGCGTTCCTTTGCTACCCACATAGGCGACAGTTGCAATCATCGACCTCGGGAGTTCGCGCTGCGCGCTCAGGCTCCACTGTTGGGCATAGGGCCAGACGGCTTTCGTCGGTATGGCAGTAACGTTCAGGGGAAACGCTCCGGGACCTCCTGATAGCGTCTGGGCGCATAGCGGGTCGGTCGTGAACGAAGACGCGCCAATGCACCCATAATTAATGGGGAAATTCTGTGTCATGCTCAGTACGGTAGGAGAACTGGCTTCCAGAGAACCTGTGTTCGCCTCCTCTCCCGTCCCGTGTTCGTAGAAAATGCCGTAGCCGGCTCGAATCGATGTCTTGCCATCACCGCGCGGGTCCCACGCCAAGCCGACGCGAGGCGCCGGGTTGAAAAGGTGGCCCGTCATGCAGCCACTGGGCACACCATTTGCCCCGCAGCGGATCAACCCATTCGTAATCCGCGGATCCAGATTGCTGGTGTTGATTGGAATTGGCGTCTGCATTGGCGTCTGCGATGCTGCAAAGGTGCAGGCGAATGAGACTACCGAACTGGTGTCGAGAAGCCGGCCCGTACAAGGATCCACCTTGAGCTGAGCTGCGATCGTAGGGCTGAAGGTCGCCGGAGTCCAGTTGTAAGCCTGATTATACTTTTCATACCAAAGACCAAAGAGGCTAAACCGGACGCCGAGGTTCAGGGTTAAGCGAGGGCTGACTTTCCAGTCATCCTGAACGTAAGGCTCCTGAATCTGATAGTTGTTGTAGTACTTGGACTGCGTGCTGTCTTGCGTGTAACTGCGAACGGCATTGGAAATACCGGCGGAAGAACTGTAAAAGTAAAGCAAGTTAGCAAAGGAGTTTCCAGTATTTACTTGCCCGCCGTCGACATTGCTGAAGTTTAACAATCCTTGCACATCGCCACTGGCGGCTCCGGTGGCTCCGTTCGTTTCACTTCGCCGGGCAAAAATTCCCTGGATTCCGGCCTGCAAAGTATGCTTGCCAATGGACTTGCTCAAGTTTTCACGGAAACTATAAGTCGGATCGGTGTGTACGAATGGCATGTAGGAGGGGTCGATGGCGAAACCGTTTCCTCCATACTCTGCGTTGGTTCCTCCAACTACAATTCCGGGGGCCTTTCCGCCAAACCCGTTGTTGAAGATGGCCCCCAGAGGGCAGTCGGGAAACGTTCCGACCGAAGTAATGGTCTGACTGCACGGGCCTCCGGGCATACCGAGTCCAGCTGGGCGCTGGTAGTTTGCGTTTCCAGGCCCATTCACGTCCGCGAGAGTGATGTGAGAGTTAATAAAGCTGGCTTCGAGTTCATTCAAAAGCGTGGGAGTAATGGTGTGGGTCAGATGAGCGACCAAGCTGATTCCGGGACCGACGAATCGATTTTGTACGGTGGGAAAGCTGTTCTCGATATTATTCCACGGCCACTGAGGAACTGGTACGGTTGTGCTCCAGTTGTCATAGATTCCATGGAGCGAAAGACGTAGTTTAGAACTGATGTTGTGATCCAAGCGGACCAGTTCCTCACGCCAGCGAGTAGGTTCGGAAATTACCGCATCATAGCAAGATCCGATACTGGAACTGCAGCCGGTTGAGGAATTCGGAAGCGGAATCAAATTGGTGCTTAAGAGCGCCGCCGCAGCGCTGCTTTCTCCGAAATGACCATTTGGGACTTCTAGCCCGGAAAAAATGTTATTGTTGGGAAACTCTTTGTCGTAGCCAAAATTCGAACCACCGGGTACGACATTCGGACAATCCGGCCATTGGGAGCGGAGAAAATCGCTAGTTCCACCGGGACCGGTGCCGGGCGCGGGACAAACATCGCTAAAGTCCCCCCCCCGTTCCGCCAGTGAAGGTACACCGTGATTGAAGTTGGGGTGCTGATCGCTGGGAGAATCTTCTATTCGGAATTCTTGCGACCAGAAAATATAAGTCTTATTTTTCCTGATCGGCCCTCCAATCGTGAATCCGAAGTCATTTCTCCGGTATTTAGGCGCCTTCACGGTCTGATCAAAAAAATTGCGGGCATTGAACACTTCGTTGCGGATAAACTCGTAGCCATCCCCATGCCAATGGTCTGCACCGCTCTTGGTCGTAACGAGAACTGTCCCGGACGCCGTCCGTCCATACATCGCTCCGTAATTTGAAGTAAGGACTTTGACTTCCTGGATAGCGTCGAGGCTGGGATAGACGACAAGAGTACTCTCAGCTCCATTCAGTCCGGCGTTCAAAACGTCGCTGCCGTCCACCTCGAAGGTGTTGTACTCAACGCGGCCCCCGTTGACGCTGTATTTAACGCTACCGACCACGCCAACTTTAGCTTCATCCTGTCCTGTCTGGTTGCTGACGCCGGGTGTCAGGGCAATCAACTGAGTAAAATTGCGGCCGTTCAGGCCCAGGGTCGTGACTTCCTTTTGAGTGATCGTGCCCGATACCGATGCGCTTTCGGTTTCTACCTGGCCTACAGTCTGGCCCTCAACGTTAACTTGAGTTTTCTCTCCCGCAGGCTCCAGGGATGCGTCCAAAGGCAGTTGAATCCCGGCGGCAAGAGTAATATCGCTGGCGACAAAATCCTTGAACCCCGGCTGTGACGCCGTAATGCTATATGAACCTGGCGTCAAACCGACGAACGAGTAGTTGCCCTTATCGTCGCTTACCGTAGTCGCAACAACCTTGGCAGAAGCGCTGATTTTCACAGTGGCGCCCACCAGCGAGGCGCCCGTCTGATCGGTCACCATGCCCGTAATGGATCCAGTTCCCGCGGCTGAAGGACCGGTCTGCTGGACTGAAGCGATCACAGGAGGTGCGGTTTGCGCTGGAGGTATTGGGGCCGGAAGCATTGGTGCCGGAACCGCAGCGGTAGTAGCCGCAGCAACTGGAGTTTCCGGAGCGGGCGGGCCACTTGCCACCTGTTCAACCAAAGCGCCCGCTACGCCCAAAGTCAACGCTTGACTGGGGCTTAAGACTGTTTTCGCCCGAAAAAACTTTGCGCCGTTGGCCGCGACCGAAACGTTGTACGACCCTGCAGGTAACTCGACGACATACAGGCCCTGACCATCGGTGGTCGCGCTCTGGGAGAAACTGGATCCATCATCGACCGACACCGTGGCGCCAGCGACGGGTGCGCCAGTCTGATCGCTAACCGTTCCAGTGATTGCTGCCTTAGCCGCCGATGCGGAAGTATTCGCCGGCACCCCGACAGAGCTTGGCGCCGCGAGTTGGTTAGTGGAGGATTGGGCCGCGAGTACGCCCGCCACTCCCAGAGTTAGTACCTGACTTGGACTCAACGTGACGCTAGCCTGAAAAACCTTGCTGCTGCTGGCCACTACCGAGACGCTATACGAGCCTGCAGGTAATTCCACGACATATAAACCCTGACCATCAGTGGTTGCGGTCCGAGCGGTTCCGGCGCCGTTGTCGGCCGTCACTACTGCGCCGGATACTCCCTTACCTGCCTGATCGCTTATCGTGCCGGTGAGGGCTGCATTGCCGCCAGACTGCGAGGTCGCGGCGGCAGCATTGCTTTGCGCGCTCGCGCTCAGTGCCGAAAGCAAAACGAATATCCACAAACCCAGTAATACCGGGATTGACCTCACAAACCTACCTCCGTCTCGACAGGCCAGACATGTCCTAGCTTGGTTTGCAAGCTGGTCACAATGCTTCCGATGTCCAAGAAATCTACTAATCTTTGAGCAAGGGTCAAACGAGAGTACGCAAGTCTAGGGATGCAGTGTTACACCCCGATGACGGCAACGTTAAAATCGAATTACAAACAACAGGATTCCGGGCCTTTTGGGGCATAGGACAAGCGAACCACCTTGAAAGTTCTCGATCCTGTATTTCCACAGCACCGATTGATCAAACCCAAAAAATTCATGGGAGTTTAATGTTCCGGTCATCTTGCCATCACAGGGCTCGGCGATACTGCTGACGATTCGAAACTCTCACCCTGCACTGTTGCTGGCCCTGTAAGGGTGCAGTGCGGCAACCCACCAACGCACTAACCGACTTCCGAAAAGGAGATTTTCAGATGATCAGAATGAAACTGCTGCTCGCGGCCCTGGTTGCGACCTTGGCCGTGGCTGCCGTCCCCTCGGCGCATGCTTGCGCGGCCACTGGCGGTACAGTGGCTGTGCCGTGCGTACACTATGTTGCCGCTGGGTCATCGGCAATGTTCCAACAATTTGCCGTGGCGGTTGTCAACGACATCGCCCCGAATACTGACGCCGTAAAAAACCACGGCGGAACCATTCATCACTACACCGTGAAGAGCACTGCGGGTTGCAGTGGCAACTGCGTGAACCTGCATGACGTT
>Ga0209006_10000585_pt1 | contig 34082 bp, 22 predicted proteins | sample JacPin_JW_Ref_O2_FD_188567 | JGI IMG/M metagenome (GOLD analysis project Ga0209006, IMG submission 188567) | Forest soil microbial communities from Algoma, Ontario, Canada - Jack Pine, Ontario site 1_JW_Ref_O2 (SPAdes) (version 2) | ecosystem: Environmental > Terrestrial > Soil > Boreal... | reverse complement strand
TGGCGGAGAGGGTGGGATTTGAACCCACGATACCCGTTAAGGTATGTCCGCTTTCGAGGCGGATCGTTTCAACCACTCACGCACCTCTCCGGAAAGCAGTTGCCGGTGGTCTGTTGCCAGTCAGAACCAGATTCCTCGCTGCGCGCGGAATGACAATGGTAGTGAGCCAACGACCAACAGCTAGCGACGGTTTCTAAAGAACGATTGCAGCAATTCTGCGCAACGGCCAGCCAGAACGCCACGGCGCACTTCCATCTGATGATTCAGTTGCGGGTGATTTACTACCTGCAGGACTGAATATACCGCGCCAGCCCTGGGGTCGTCTGCCCCATATACGAGGCGCTTGATGCGAGCATGGACCAGCGCGCCAGCACACATGGAACACGGTTCAATTGTAGCAAACAGGTCGCATTCTTCCAGGCGATGGTTATCTAAGGCGGCACCGGCCTCGCGCAGAGCGACAATCTCGGCATGGGCGGCGGGATCGGAATCCGTAATGTTGCGATTGAATCCGCGGCCTATGATGCGGCCGTCGTGCACGACTACTGCGCCAACCGGAACCTCGCCTGATTCCAGCGCCCGCTGCGCGGAGCGCAGAGCTTCTTCCATCCAGAGTTCATCGGGGCTTGCCAGTCGTTGGTCGTTGGTCATTGGTCCGTCTCGTCCGGCGTCAGCCTCGACCGCGGAACTGGATGATTCTGCGGCGATCACGTTTTGACGGTCTGCCCACCGGTAACTCTTCGAACTGCTTCATCGCTTTGCGCTCCGCCGCCACTTTCTGTCGCAGTTCCCTGCTCGCTTCCGTCTCGCGGTAGAGGGTTTGTGCGATCTGGGCGGGGCCACGCACGTCGCTGAGAAGGAGGACTTCCACGTGAAATTCGCCGCCCTCGTTGGCTATGCGCAACATGTCTCCGATGCGGACTTCACGCGCGGCTTTGGCGGGCTGGCCGTTGGATTGGATCCGGCTGAGTTCGCAGGCTCGCGCGGCTAAGGTTCGCGTTTTGAAGAATCGCGCCGACCAAAGCCATTTGTCCACTCGTACGGAAGTCATGATCTATTTTGCTCTACAAAAGCCGTGGAGTTGATTGAGTGTTTCAGCGGCTTAGCGGCACGATTGAACTCACTGCCTTCCCTTTCGGCTCCGCTCCTACTGTTGTTCGCCTTTCCGCCGGTTCGGGACATGTTGATTGTTCTGACGATCAACTTTCAACGTCTGGAATGGCGGAGCAGTGCGTTGAAGACGCGTCTGATACTTCAATCGCTGGTGTAGTAGACTATCCCATTTTAATTCGGAAGCAATTAAGTGCTCACATCGCCGAAGTAAAACAGTGACGACAGCGGATGCGGCACCACGATAGGCAAATTTGTCGGGCTGGAACGAGAAAGAAGACGGGAAAAGAATGTTGGCTGCCCCCCAGGGATTCGAACCCCGATAGCCTGCTCCAGAGGCAGGTGTCCTAGCCGTTGAACGAGGGGGCAATATCGATTGCAGCCAGCAAGCGCCAGCCTCTGTTGATTGTATGTTCCGGGGCACAACCGGTCAACCAGAGACATCGCGGCGACTGAGACTGCGACGAGATTTAAACCACGAAGGTCACTCCTTAAATTAAGAATGTTCGTACCGGTGGGGCATTTAGAATGACAGCATTCGATTGAGACGAGGGAGTTTCGTGAGGCGTTGATGGCCAGTCTGTTGGATCCTTCCATTTCTATTTCTTATTCTGAGGCGGCGCGCCAAGCGCTTGTGGCGGACCACTGTGCGTTGGTGGTGATCGATATTCAGGGAAAGCTTCTTCCGCCGATTTTTCAGAAGGAGCAGTTGGTACGAAATTCGCAGTTACTGATTCGTGCGGCGGGGATTTTGAAGGTGCCGGTGCTGATGACGACACAGTACGCAAAGGGACTGGGGCAGACTGTTCCGGAGATCGCGACAGTGTTGCCGGAGGGCGAGGCTATCGACAAGCAACTGTTTTCGTGTTTCGGTAGCGATGCGTTCTGCTCCCTGCTCAAGCGGTTACCGGGTCAGCGCAACACGCTCCTGTTGTGCGGGATGGAGAGCCACATCTGCGTGGCGCAGACCGCACTGGCCGGACTGCGCGAAGGATATTTGGTTCATGTGGCTTCCGACGCGGTCAGTTCGCGTACGGATTGGAACTGGAAGATCGGGCTGAATCGGATGGGCGCGGCGGGCGCAGTGATTTCGTCGACCGAAATGATGATTTATGAATTGATGCGATCGTCGGGGTCGCCGGCGTTTAAGGAGTTGCTGCCGTATTTGAAAGGGTAGCTCGTTTGGTTTCAGCGCCTAAAGGCGCGGCAATCGTGGCGTAGGTTGCGGCACGCATAAATGCGTGCCCTGATACGAACCACGAACCATAAATCATCCTACGCGTTTGCTTGCGGCGTCGCGTCTTCCTTCTTCTTCACTCTCACCACGGTGATCTTAGCGAAGCCTTCTTCGAATGCGGGAGGCTTGAGCTTGCTGGCCATGCGGCGCATCACGTCTTCCGGGACGACGCGGTCGCGGCGCTGGTGGCGTTCCAAGCAGACGTCGAGAGGAACATCGAAAAAGACGGCGTGAACTTCGTATCCGTAATCTTTGGCCAGTTTGATCCAGTGCTGGCGTTCCTGCGGCGTGAGATTGGTGGCATCCACGTAGTTCATGGGGCGCTTGGCGATGAGGCGCGCTTTAAGCATCGAGCGGAGGTTGGAGAACACGAGATCCTGAAAGCGCTGCTCGCGCACATCGTCGAACAGCAGCGAGCGCACCATGTCGCTCGAAAGCGGGATCACATTGTGGCGTTTGAACCATGAACTCTTGCCGGAGCCGGGTAACCCAATGGCCAGCACTACAACGCCGCGGGGCGGACGCTGCGTAGCGGCCGGCACAGGCGCGGGTGTTCGCGGGGCGGATACTGCCGGTTCGACATCTTCGGCGGGCAGTTCGGCATCCAGCGGTTGTACGGCTTCGTCGATCGGGCCGGCCGGAATAATTCCCTTGGCTACGGCAGGAGTGAAAGCCTGCGCGACGGCCTGCTCGCGGCCACGCGAGCGGCCGCGTCCTCCGCGACGGCGGCGGCCGCGGCTCGATTGTGCATCGTTTGGCGCTCTGGATCGAGTGGATGGCCGCGAGGGCGGCGCGGGAGCATCGGCGGGCGACGCCTCGGTATCTGGTTCCGGCCCGGAGTCGACGTCAGGCGCTGAGACTTCCGGGACCTCTATCTTCTGTTCAGCGGGTTCCGGGGCGGGCTGTTCGGAGTCGAAATAAGCTGGCTGCAAGGGGGGCGGCGCAGCCCCTTCCGGCTCGGGAGATTTTTTTTTGCGGCGTTGCAGGCGCTCGCGCATCCATTTGCGCATGCAAGGCTTGTAACACAGATGCGGCAGCGGGAGCAATGTGAACCGCTTAAAGCGAACCAAGGCCGCCAGCGGAAGCCTTCTTTTCCGGTCGTGAGGTCAGATCAACGCCATGCCCAGTCAGATTCCGTCCACGATTCTCGGTCAGAAATACATTTCGCTTAAGACATTCCGCAAGAACGGCGTCCCGGTAGCAACGCCGGTGTGGTTTGGCGAAGAGGGTGGAAAGCTTTATGTGATGACACGATCAACGATGGGAAAGTACAAGAGAATTCGCAATAATCCCTCGGTACGGGTTGCACCCTGTACCATTCGCGGCGTTGTGACGGGCGCTGAGTCGAACGCTGCGGCGCGTATTTTGCCCATCGAAGAGCAGGCCGCAGCGCGAAAGACTATCAATCAAAAGTATTGGCTGGCATGGATTTCTTCTCCGTTTTCGCGAGCGGATGCGTTTTTTGAATTGAGCTTTGAGTGAAAGATGCCGCTTAGGGCCGTGTGAGTGCGGTTACAGGACGCGCGAGATCCTTTGCTTCGCCTGAAAATCGGTTACGCTTAGGATGACGCCTCTTTAGAAATCGAACGCCGCTAGCCGTTTACGGCGATTCCAGTTCCCTGCTAACATCATTGGTTTGCGAATCAACTCACAGTCGAGTCTGAGTACGCCTTCATAAATTTTACGGAGGAAACATGGCAATCAAGGTAGGCATTAATGGTTTTGGACGCATTGGTCGCAATGTGCTTCGCGCGTCGCTCAACGATCCGAATCTGGAGTTCGTTGCGGTTAACGATCTGACGGACCCGAAGACGCTGGCACATTTATTGAAGTACGACTCGATCCTGGGGAATTTGACGAACAACATCAGCGCCGGCGCGGACAGCATTCAGATCGACAAGAAAACGATCAAGGTGTTCAAAGAGAGAGACCCCGGTGCGTTGCCGTGGGAGTCGGTGGGAGCGCAGGTGGTGCTTGAATCGACCGGGCATTTTACCGATGCGAACGATGCAAAAAAGCATCTTCGCGGCTCGGTCAAGAAAGTTATTATTTCCGCTCCGGCAAAGAATGAAGACATCACAGTCGTGCTTGGCGTAAATCACGAAAAGTATGACGGGGCGAAGCATCATATTATTTCGAACGCGTCGTGTACTACGAATTGCCTGGCGCCGATAGCCAAGGTAATCAATGACGAATTCAAAATCGTCAGCGGGACTATGACCACGATTCACTCCTACACCAACGATCAGGTCATTCTGGATTTTCCGCACAAGGACTTGCGGCGAGCGCGGGCGGCGGCGATCAACATGATTCCGACTTCGACTGGTGCGGCCAAGGCACTGAAGTTGGTGATTCCCGATCTCGCTGGCAAGCTGGATGGGTTTGCCATGCGCGTTCCTACCCCGAATGTTTCCGTCGTGGACCTTGTTGCCTGGGTGGAGAAGAAGGCCACTAAAGAAGAGGTGAATGCGGCACTGAAAAAAGCCTCGGAGGCCGGGCCGCTGAAGGATTATTTGGGATTTGAAGAGCACGAACTGGTGTCGTCAGATTTCAAAGGCGACTCGCGCTCGTCGATTGTGGATGCGCCGATGACGCTGGTGGTCGCCGGCAACTGCGTCAAAGTCATCTCGTGGTACGACAACGAATGGGGATATTCGTGCCGCGTCCGCGATTTGATCAACTACATTGCCGGTAAAGGCCTGTAAAAAATTCAAGTTCCGCCCTTTCGTCGGGACGGCAAAGGCGGGCATTTTCTGACAAAAGCTTTTTAACAAATATCTGATTCGCAATCCGATTTACCTGCAAGAGAAGGACAACCAGCCATGTCCAAGCTTTCCATCCGTGATCTTCCGATTCATGGCCGCCGTGTTTTCATGCGCGTCGACTTCAACGTGCCTTTGGAGGACGGTCGAGTCATGGACGACACGCGCATTCGCGAAACCCTGCCTACTATCGAATATGCGCTGCGGCACGGGGCGCGGCTTATTCTTGCGTCGCACCTGGGGCGCCCCAAAGGCAAACCGAATCCGAAGATGAGTTTGAAGCCGGTCGCCGAGCGGCTGCGCATGCTGCTGGATAAGGAATTGGCGCGAGGCGAAAACGTTGGCTTCTCGCCCGATTGCGTGGGGCCGGAAGCGGAAGAAGTTGCCACGCAACTGGAGATGGGTCAGACGCTGCTGCTGGAGAATTTGCGCTTCCACGCGGAGGAAGAAAACAACGACGAGAAGTTCTCCCGGCAGTTGGCCAGCCTGGCGGAGTTCTACGTGAACGATGCCTTTGGCGCAGCGCACCGGGCTCACGCCTCGACGGTGGGCATCACCAAATTCATTCCGAAGGCCGCCGCCGGGCTGTTGATGGAAAAAGAATTGCGTTATCTGGGCACGGCTCTGGAGCATCCGGAGGAGCCGTTCGTCGCCATCCTGGGCGGAGCGAAGGTCAGCGATAAGATTGGTGTGATTCGGCATCTGTTGACCAAAGTCAACACGCTGATCATTGGCGGAGGGATGGCATATACGTTCTTGAAGGCGCAGGGACAGGAGATTGGCAAGTCTCTGCTGGAAGCGGACAAAGTAGATCTTGCCCGTCAGCTCATGGCGGAGGCGAAGAAGGCGAATGTGAAGATCCTGCTGCCGATCGATCACGTCGTGGCCATGAAGCCGGAAACGAATGCGGTTGTGCAACAGATCGGCGAAGGCCAGTCCATCCCAGCCGACCGCATGGCATTGGATATCGGTCCGAAGACGATTGAATTATTTGCTGAGGAAATTTTCGGCGCCCGCACGATTGTTTGGAACGGACCCATGGGAGTCTTCGAAGTTCCCGGCTTTTCGCGTGGCACGTTTAAAATTGCGCACGCGGTTGCCGACAATGGAGCCGCTACTTCTATTGTGGGCGGCGGTGATTCTGTTGCGGCGGTTCATGCTGCGGGCGTGGCCGACAAGATGACTCACATCTCGACTGGAGGCGGAGCTTCGCTGGAATTTCTGGAAGGGAAAAAACTTCCGGGAGTAGAAGCTTTGACTGAAAAGAAGTGAGCGTTCTGGACACCGGCGTGCAAACCTTCACAAATCGGCTTGTGCTGGAGAATGGAAAGACGATCGAGATTCACGGGCCGCGAGACATCGTCGAAGAAACCACCGACGCCATTGTGAACGCTGCAAATTCATCGTTGCTTGGTGGAGGCGGGGTGGATGGCGCGATTCATCGCGCTGGAGGGCCTGCCATCCTGACCGAATGTCGGCAAATCGTTAGCAACATTGGCAGGCTGTCTGCCGGGAAAGCGGTCATAACTACCGGTGGACGTTTGAGCGCAAAGCACGTGATCCATACGGTCGGCCCGATCTATCGCGGCGAACACGGCGAAGCTGAAACGTTGGCCACTTGTCATCGGGAATCCATTCGTCTTGCCGACGAATATGAGCTCAAGTCGGTCGCGTTTCCCGCCATTTCAACCGGCGCTTATGGATACCCCGTGGAGGATGCAGCGCCCATTGCTATTACCGCTGTCCTCGGGGCCGTGGCATCGGCAAGCCATGTGGCTTTGATTCGATTTGTGCTCTTTGATCTCTCCACCGTGCGCGTCTATGAGCGGGCTGCACAAAAGCTCTCCACCTCGGATACTCCAACTCATTTCAGAATAGAAACAGTTAGCCACTAACGAAATCTCCTCATCAGGCATCGAAAGTAATCCATGAGAAAAAAAATGATGGCCGCCAACTGGAAGATGTATAAAACTCCGGATCAGACCAAGGATTTTTTTCAAGCTTTTCTACCGGAGGTCGCCGGTCATACTCGCGATGAGATCGTCATTTGTCCGCCGTACATTGACCTGGGCATGGCCGTTGAGGCAGCCCAAAATTCAAATGTGGCGGTGGGCAGCCAGAATGTTCACTGGAAAAATGAGGGAGCATTCACCGGAGAAATTTCCGCTTCGATGCTGCTGGCGCTGGGCGTCACGCATGTGATCGTCGGGCATTCGGAACGGCGTCAATATTTCGGCGAGACCGACGACACGGTGAACCTGCGCCTGAAGGCCGCACTCGAAGCGGGCCTCTCAGCGATCTGCTGCGTGGGAGAAGTGCTGGAGGAACGAGAAGCTGGATTGACGGATGACGTGCTTCGCCGCCAGTGCGTGCGGGCGTTTCACGCGATTTCAGCCAAGAAAGCGGCGCACATGGTAGTGGCGTATGAACCGGTGTGGGCGATTGGGACGGGCAAGACGGCGACTCCGGAACTTGCGGCCGAGGCGCACTCCGTCATTCGCCGTGAGGCTAAGGAAATTTTTGGCGACGAGTTTGCCACGGACCTGCGGATTCTTTATGGCGGTTCGGTGAAACCGGAAAATGCCGGTGCGCTGATGTCGCAAGAAGAAATAGACGGAGCTTTGGTGGGAGGAGCGTCGTTGGATCCGAAATCGTTTGCAGCGATTGTTAAATACCCGCACCCTTAGGGACGGCCTTCATAGAATGGAAAGCTCGGAATGGAAAGCTCGCTGAATCCGGTCAATAACGCTCCCGCGGGATTCGATCCTAAGCGCGATCTACCTCTCGGCTTTATGGATTTCTTCGCGCCTTTGCACCGCGCATTCACTCGGCGGCAACAGGAACTGGCTGTGCGGCGCCTGGAAGTTTTGCAGGAATCTCTTGATGGCGAGAAACCGCGGCACCGCTTCCCTTCCGAAAAGGTGCGCGACGGCTGGCGAATTTCGCTGCCCGAGTGGTGCCGCGACCAGCGCAATCAAATGACCGGGCCTGCAGATGATACTGAACTCTGCGTGAAAATGCTGAATTCGGGCGCGCCCGGTGTGATGCTCGATCTCGAAGATTCGTGCGTCAATGAATGGTCGCATCACCAGATGGGTGTTGCTAACATTCTGGCGTGCCTACGCGGGCGACTCAGCTTTCATGACCGTAAGCGAGATCGAACCGTAACCATCCAACCGAGCAATACAGTGATCTTCATCCGCCCGCGAGGGCTGCACTTGAATCAGGCAGGTGTGATCGCGGAGGAACTTACCTCTGCTTCTTTGTTCGATGTGGCGCGCGTGTTTTACGGAATCGATCCGCCGGAGCTGAAACATCCGCTTTGCTTCTACATCCCAAAATCTGAGTCGGCGGAAGAAGCGTTTTGGTGGCGCGATCTTTTTCAGGTGCTGGCCAGATGGCGCGGGTTGCCGCACGACTACATCAAATGCATGGCGCTGGTCGAGTCGCATCCCATGGCATTTCAGATGGAGGAGTTCGCCCATCATCTGCGCGATCACATCATCGGCCTGAATCTCGGCCGCTGGGATTACATGGCCAGCCTGATCCACTTCAATCTCGACGATCCCAATTGGGTGTTGCCCGACAGAAATACGATTCCCTCGAACGTCCCGTTTTTTCAGAATCTCCGCGAGTTGATGCCAGAGATTTGCCACCGCCGCGGAATGCTTGCCATCGGTGGGATGACCGCACTTTATCCCAGCCGTGAGGATGCTGAGTTGAATGCCCGGGCATTAGCGGCGCTGGAGAAAGACAAAAAGAATGAAGCGGATTGCCTGATGGATGGAGCCTGGACCGGGCATCCCGATCAGAACGCGATCGCAGTGGCGCAGTTTCCCTATCCCAACCAACTACAGTCGCGGCCCAGGCAACTGGAACGTTATCCTGATCTGCGTCCCGTGCCGGCTGGAGTTGGCCAGCGCACGTTGGCAGGCACGCGTGCCGCCGTGCGAACCGTCATCCGCTATCGCCACGGCGTGCTCAGCGGGCGAGGCGCGAGCCTGCTCGACGGTTACATGGAAGATTTAGCGACCGATCGCATTTATCGGCTGATGATCGCGCAACGAGTGCTGCATCGCGAAGCGGTGCGAATCGAAGATGAAAACGGTCAGGCCGTGAAGCATACGCCACAGTTCATCACTCAGTTGTTCGACGAGGAATTGGAACGCTTGTTAAAAGAAGTGTCTGGGAACACTTCCTCTGAAGATGTGGAGCGCTACCGCCGTGCGCGCGCCATAAGCGAAGGAATGATCGCACACGGAGAGTTCAACCCTGTTTAGGAGCAACATGCCAGGTTCCGCGTCTGCTTTGTTATAATTGAGTCGCCGGTTCGGCGTTTTTAGCTTTTGTGCGGAAGTGGTGGAACTGGCAGACACACCATCTTGAGGGGGTGGCGCCGAAAGGCGTGGGGGTTCAAATCCCCCCTTCCGCACCAAATTTTAAAGTTGTAATTTGGCAGGTTACAGCCAGTACTGCTAGTACAAGACCTTCGACGGGTTCTTAGTCTGGAATTTCTCCGCTTCGCCAATAAAAAAATCACACGACCTTTTGTAACAGACCTAGAGTGAGCTGGTTTAACCGAACCGGATCGGCAATCTCCGATCCTTCGGCCAGCAGGGCCAACGAGAATAGGATTTCGATCGAGTCGGCCACGGCCGGATCCTCGCCATTGGCGCTGAAGCGGTCATACAACCGGGTGACGATCGGATGCTCGGGATTTAGTTCCATAATACGGCGCTGTTTCGGCCCGCCACCCTTTCCTTTCTGGAGCAGACGTTCAAGGTGAGGGCTGTACTCGTGCTCCTCGGTCACCAGGCAGGTGGGCGAACCGACCAGACGCGTGGATAGACGGATTTGTTTGACGTACGGGTCCAGTTTCTTTTGGCATGCCTGCAGAAAGTTTGCGTACGTCTCTTCTTTATTTTTGATCTGCTCTTCAAGCTGTTTTTTTTCTTCCTCCGTTCCCAGATGAACTTTACCTTTGGTGACCGATTTCAGACGCTTGCCTTCAAACTCATACAGTTGCTGAACGAGCAATTCGTCGACCGGATCGCTGAGGTAAAGCAGTTCATAACCTTTTTGCCTGGAAGCTTCCAGATGCGGAGAGTTTTCGATCACATTGCGCGACTCACCTGTCAGATACAGGATCTCGTCTTGCGCAGGCTTCATTCTGTTCACGTACCCTTTGAGGGTAGTCAGCTCTTTGGGGTCGTGCGAGGATTCGAATAGCAGCAGAGGTAAGAGTTTTTCCTTGTTTTCATAATCCGAACTCACTCCTTCCTTCAAAGCCTTACCGAACTGGCTCCAGAACTTCAGGTATTGTTCCGCCTCTTTCTCCCGCATTTCAGCGAGTGCGTCCAGCGCTTTCCGCGTCAGCCATTTGCGAATCTGCGTGATGTGACGGTCTTGCTGTAGTCTCTGGCGGGAAATATTCAGGGGTAAATCGCTGCAATCCACCACCCCTTTGATAAATCGAAGATATCTTGGAAGCAGGTCTTCACATTTTTCCATCACCATGACCCGCTTCGCATAAAGCCGCAAGCCCGTTTCCGCTGCGTGGTAGAAAAGATCGTCAGGAGCCTGGGAAGGAATGAAAAGGAGCGCTTCATATTCAAACGTTCCCTCGGCCTTCAAGGGAAGCACTTTGAGCGGTTCCGTCCAATCATTGGAAAGGTGTTTGTAGAAATCGTTGTAGTCAGTTTCGCTGACCTCGGAGCGGCTGCGTGTCCAGATCGGCTTCATGGAGTTCAGCGTCTTGGTTTCAATCTTGAGCTCTTTGCCCGCATCTTCCGTCTCACCCGGCTCCTGGCCGGGGCCTTCATAGATAATGGGATAAGAGATGAAGTCAGAATATTTATGAACAATCATCGCCAGCTTCCAACGGTCGGTATAGTTTTCAATTCCATTTTCGGCGTCCGGCGGTTTTAGATGAAGAACGATATCCGTCCCGCAGCCCGACTTTTCGGCCTCCGTAAGGGTGTAGGTCCCGTCGCCAGTGGATTCCCACCGGGTAGCGGCGGTTTCGCCTGCGCGCCGCGTAATGATGCTGACCTTGTCCGCCACCATGAATGCGGAATAGAACCCAACGCCAAATTGGCCAATGAACTCCGCAACCGCTTCCGCAGATTGCGACTCTTTCATCCGTTTCCTTAATTCCTGGGTTCCCGATCGTGCAATCGTCCCGACATTGTCAATGAGCTCCTGGCGGCTCATGCCAATTCCTGTATCGCTGATCGTCAATGTATGCGCCGCTGGGTCCGGCTTGAGCCGGACCTCGTATTGGTGATCTGTTAAAGCCAGATCCGGATTCGTCAACGCTTCGAATCGCAGCCGGTCCAGGGCGTCGGAAGCATTTGAAATCAGTTCCCTCAGAAATATCTCTCTTTGCGTGTAGAGAGAATGAATCATCAAATGAAGAAGCTGCGTGGTTTCCGCTTGAAATCGAAACGATTCAATAACAGGGGCAGTGGACATTACGCTCTCCTGAATAGAGATAGATTAAAGTGGCCGGCGCTGGGCAGCTTTTGCCATCCCCTGCGTCCCGCCAGGGTTGAACCATAGAAGGTTTCTACGAGTAAGACATTATCAAAGTCTGCAGCTAGATTAGTATTACTCCAAAACCGATGCAAGGCACCATTCGGAAATGTGCGCATCAGCGCTATGTGCTGCTAGCCCGTACCTTTGGTTGAGGTTTCGCCTCGCCCGTTTTGCTGTTCCGCATCTGCATCTGACAAGTCACAATCCTCGCTGTGGCCTTCTTAGCGATGGAAGCCCTGCGGAACACTAGTTCCGTATCCGACAAAAAATTCGTTTCAAGGACCCGCTTCTAGTTGAAACCAATGGGCTGAAGACCCCTATATCTTCAGGAAGGAAATACCGTGTCCCTCAATAGTGGAGAAGCATTCGCAGTAGGCATAATTAACGAGTACCAGCGTACGCTGGATGCACGTACCCGCGCGTTACTAGTGGAATCCGCGCCATTGATGGAACAGTGGTCGGAACAGGAATGCACCCGCAAGCCGAAAGGTGGAATGGAAGAATGGGCAAAAGACAATCGTCCCAAAGAGGCCGATAATTTAGATTGTGCTTGGTATCACGGCACATGGCAATACTTGCGTCTTCTAGACATGGTTGCGGTACCGGATTGGCACCGCGATTTCTACAACGAAGCACTGGGGAACATCCTCAAACGGAAACCCGACGCCAATGTGCTCATTTCGGCGGCTGCAGACTATGGCATGCTGGCCATGCTCCACGAAGCCATGGAACTTACAGGCAGCTCCCCCCGAGTGGTGATCTATGACATCTGCAAGACGCCCCTGCTTGCGTGCCGATGGTACGCCGACCGGCACGGTATCAACATCGAGACTAAGTGCGACAACATCATCACTAATCCGATTCCTGAAGCGCCATTTGACTTGATCGTGACTGACGAATTTTTCACTGTCCTGAAGGCAGAGTACAAGCCCCTCATTTCCAAAAGATGGAAGGAACTGCTTAAGCCTGGTGGTTCAGTGGTTACAGTTGCGATGATGGGCAATGCTACAACGCCGGAGTTGCGGCGCCGTTATGCCGAGCGCGCCCGTCAACTGTTGGAGACTTCAAACGGCAATTATCTAGCAGCCCAGCCCAAGTACAGTACAGAAGCCATTATTGATCGCTTCGTCGCTTTTGCTGATCTTCATACCCGTCATATGTTAAGCAGCGAAAACGAGATTCATTCCTTGCTTTCCTGTTTCGACGACGTCACGTGCCGGCGCATCACAACTCCGGGCGAGTGTGTCAATCCGACTGACTCGTTTCAGATCGTAGCTTCCCTATCGCCAAAAACATAGCTGAGGCTATCCGTGTTCATAGGAACGAGCAATGGCTGCGGCCATATCACAGCAAAATTGACACCGCTGATAATGGAGGAACCCCCGATGACAACGACTACGCTTCCGAGAGTCCGCAAAGATCTTGGCATTGAAGGCAAGAGTGCGAAGTGGATGGCGGATATGACGGGTAAGAGTCTCGATCGATGGGTGGATCTGGCAAAGAAAATTGCCGGCCAGTTGCCGCCCAATGGCGCTGTGCTCGATGTTGCGACGGGCCCCGGATACTTCTGCATTGAACTCGCAAAGCTCGGCCCGTATGCCGTCAGCGGCTTGGATCTCAGCCACACTCTTGTCGAAATAGCGAGCAAGAAAGCTCTCGAAGCGGGAGTAGCCGTTGATTTCCGGCAGGGCAATGCCTCCAGCATGCCTTTCGCCGACGACACCTTTGATTTTCTTCAGTGTCGCGGGGCTTTCAAGAACTTTGGCCAACCGGTGAGCGCCTTGCAGGAGATGTACCGCGTCCTGAAACCAGGCGGTCTAGGTGTAATTAAGGACCTGAGTAGAAATGCTCCAAGACAATCCCTAAATCAAACCATAAACACGTGGGGGCTGGGCTTATTCGACAGAATTCTGACCAAATTCTTCTTCCAGTACCGGGTGCGCAAGAACGCATATACAAAAGATCAGTTCCAGATGATGCTCGCGCAAACGAAGTTTAGTCGTGTCAAGGTCGAAGAAAAAGACATCGACATCATTGTTTCGATGTGGAAGTGACGCTTTGACGAGTCCGAAAGCGGTGCTTTCTGCGATCGTTCGTGTGCGTGTGCAATCCTGCTGGCAGTAGGCGTATTGATGTCCGCGTTCGCTGTTTCCTTAAACACAGGAAGCGACTTGCACGTCTACTTGAATTTGCTCAAGAAGCCGCAGATGGGGTCTGGTACGAGTACAGGGCCGCAATGCGGCACAAAATCGATTTGCAGTCAAAGTCAATGCCGGCGGCGCGGTGCGCGTGAAGTCGGGAGTTCGTGGAACACTTCCAGTTGAAGCTCGAAATCGCAGGAAAAGCCAAGAGGAGAATTGTATGGCGAGTTTGGAAACTGTGGCATTGGATCAAGAACGGTGGAAGTTGACAGCTAACACTCTGAAGCACAACTTGGAGAAGGCGCGATTACGGATCCTCGGGTTAAGCATAGCTGGCGCGATTCTCGAAGCCTTCGCGGTACAGGCTCACACCACTTATCCGGCAGCTTCGGAAGTATCCGGCTATGCGGGGGCCGTAGCATTAGCGCTAGTCGTGGTAGTAAGGATACAAGGGCTCCGCAGGGAGCGCGTGCAGGCATGGGTACTCGCAGCAGCAGCCTCACAATCGCTCAAGAGCGAGATGTATCAGTACCGGACCTCCTCCGGGCCATACGGCGATCACCTTAACGGGAATCCCGAAGCTACGCTGTTAGAGCGACGCAATGACATCCTTGAAAACGTGAGGTCTATCCAACGATACATCGTGGAACCAGACCCCAAAACGGTGGCTCTGCTTGGACCGCTGGACGCTGATGCTTACGTTTCGGAACGTGTTAATAGAGTGATCGGCTCGTTTCGGAAAGAGTCCGAACACTTCGTGTCGGCTCAAGACTCTTGGCAAAAGGTAGAGTATTTTCTGGCCATCGCCGGAGCTCTATTGGCAGCAGCTTTGGCCTTTACCCATCACCAAGCGGATGCGGCATGGGTGGCCGTTGTTACAACCATTAGCGTTGCGGTTGGTGCCGACGCGCTGGCGGAGCGCTACGCCCAGCTAACCGTTGGTTATCGATCGATGCCGAATCGCCTCACCCGCATTCTTGGCCGATGGCGAGCCAATCACGGCACGTTGGACGTATTAGTGGAGCAGGTTGAGACGGCGCTGATTGAAGAAAACCAGGGTTGGGTTGCTGGCGCGGACGAATTCGTGAAGGATATCGCATCGTCCCCAGCCAAGGATTCGCCAGCGAAGCTAGGTCTGCATTCTCCGGCCTCACGTACGGCGCGCCTAGGCTAATTGATTTTGGGCCAAACAACAGCGACCACGGTTGCCACTCAGATAATGCTAACCCGCCGCCATATGTAAAACTCGCGCACGGAGAACTTATGAATGTAATTCGATTCTTCGCGCGCCACGCACCCTCCAGGCTGTTTCTTGCTGTAGCGATCGGCATAATCAGCGGCCTCAGCAGCTTCGCTCTGCTTGCGCTTTTCACAAACCTCTTGAAGGGTGGAAGCTGGCATTCCACGTTCACTTTGGCATGCGTTCTTCTTGCTCTATGTTTGTTCTTACCCCTAACCAAGTTCATGTCGGAAGTGATCTTGTTGCGTTTGGCTCAAAGAGAGCTGTTCAAGCTTCGCATGCTGCTCAGCAGCCGGATTCTCCGAACTGCATTGCGTCACCTCGAACTTTTGGGGTCCGAGCGGCTCATGACCGCTTTTACCGATGATATTCCCGGAGTTATTTACGGTCTAAGTATCGTGCCAGAGGTATGCATCAATATGGCAATCGCCATAAGTGGCCTTGCTTATCTGGGCTGGATATCATGGCGGGTGTTGTTGCTGGTCCTGGGCTTCCTGATTCTCGGCATACTGGTTAATCAATTGCCCACCCTTTGGGCATTGAAATTGTTTACCGCAGCCCGTCGGGAGTCGGAGGTCTTGTTCGGTCATTATAAGGACTTGACTGAGGGCGTGAAAGAACTTAAATTGCATTCTCGGCGTCGGGCAGTGTTTCTTTCGGAAGTCTTGCGCGGAACTGCAGTGTCGCGGCGCAAGTATTACCTGAATGCCTTCAATGTTTATACCGTCGCAGCCAGCGTTGGACAGATGCTGGTCTTCATTGCCATCGGTGTGATCCTTTTTTCTTCGATTGCTGGCCATTCTGGCATGGCGGTCCTGACTGGCAGTGTTATTACTCTTCTTTACATCACCCAACCTTTGCAGCTTTTCATGAACGCACTGCCGTTCTTAGGCAATGCTGATATAGCTTTGCAACGGCTGAATGGCCTAACACGGAAACTCGAAGAACCGGGCGTCATGGAGTTCGACCAGGACATTGTTACGGATGCAGGCCTAAGATGTGAGGATTTGACCTTGAAAGCAATTACCTATGCTTATCAAAGTCACAGCGAGAGAGAAACGTTTACGCTTGGCCCCATCGATATGAGCCTCAAAGCTGGTCAATTGGTTGTGTTGGCCGGGGGAAACGGCAGCGGGAAAACCACACTCGCCAAAATTATTACTGGACTCTACTCAGCCGAAGACGGAGAACTCCTTCTAGACGGCCAGAGGATTACTGATAAAAACAGGGAATTTTATCGCCAGCATTTTTCTGCTATTTTTTACGACTTCCACCTTTTTGAAAGCTTGTTGGGCCTGGAGAGGCCGAACCTCGACAATTGCGCCCGGGAAAGATTGGTGCGCTTGCAACTTAGCCATAAGGTGACCATCCAGGATGGAGTGCTCTCCACAACCCAACTGTCTCAGGGGCAACGGAAGCGCCTGGCGTTGCTGACCGCAAGTCTTGAGGACCGCCCGATTTATGTGTTCGATGAGTGGGCTGCCGACCAAGACCAACAATTCAAGGAGTTCTTCTACCGCCACTTCCTGCCGGATCTGAAGGCGGAAGGCAAAATGGTTTTGATCATCTGCCATGATGACCACTATTTCGATGTCGCAGACCGCATTATTAAGTTGGAATCTGGAAAGGTAATTTACGACGGAGTTCCGACCGCAGCCTGAGCGGACAGACTTCTTATTTCGAGTTGACCTTCTTGTGAAATTGTTCCGCAAGTTTGTCCATTGTCTTAGGACCTTGGTACGCAAGAATATGTGGCGTTTTCATACTTGAGCAATGAGAATTATCATTCAACTCATTCTGATCGTTGGGTGCGCGCGTGCAGCTGGCACCCTGTTTAAACGCATCGGCCAACCTCAAGTCTGCGGAGAGATTGCAGCGGGCCTGGTCCTCGGGCCCTCAATTTTTGGCGCGTTGTTGCCTCATGCCCAGCGGCTGTTATTTGATCCCGCCACGGGCGCGCATCTTAGCGTCCTCAGCGAAGTCGGACTCATCTTTATAATGTTCTTAATCGGCCTGGAGTTCGATTTTGGCCGTCTTGCTGGTTCCACACGCACGGCATTTTCCATCTCTGCCGCCGGCATTGTCCTGCCATTTTCGTTGGGAATTCCGCTGGGGAGGTGGATGCATTCTCAGATGAATCTTCACGTTGATAGGATGGGATTCACTCTGTTTGTTGCGACGGCTCTCAGCATTACAGCCATGCCAGTACTGGGCCGCATCCTGATCGAGTTCAACATGAATAAAACCAGGCTGGGCGTGCTTGCGATGACAGCTGCAGCAATGGACGATGCGGTTGGCTGGCTGCTTCTGGCCCTGATTTCCGTAGTGGTGGTAGCTCAGTTCCATCCCGGCCGGTTGATGCTCTCGGCAGCAGAAGTGGTGATTTATGTTCTAACAATGATTGTTGTTGTCCGCCCGCTGCTGCTCAGGTGGACGCGCCGGGTGATGCGCGACTCTGGCGGCGAGCTTTCCACCAATGCGCTGGCCCAGCTGATAGTTCTTTTTTTTGCGTCCGCTATGATCACCAGTGCCATTGGAATATTCTCCGTATTCGGTGCATTTGTGATGGGGGGTATTCTCCATGACCAATCCGAGTTCCGCGCCGCCGTAAATAGTCGCATGCGTGACTTTGTTACTGTTTTTTTCCTGCCGGTTTTCTTTACGTATACCGGCTTGCGCACTGACATCGGATCAATGAGTGGCCGCCCGGCATTGATAGCCGGTGCGGTTGTGATTGTGGTCGCGTCGGTAGGCAAACTGGGAGGCTGCTCCGTCGCAGCCAAATTAAACGGACTTACCTGGCGCGAGGCACTGGCGGTCGGTACGCTAATGAATACACGCGGACTGATGGAGTTAATCGTGCTCAATACGGGCTATGATCTTGGCATTATTCCCAAGCCGGTATTTTTTGTTTTTGTAGTAATGGCTGTCGTATCAACTTACATGACTGTGCCGGTGCTCCGGCTTTTGTTTCGGGGCACAGAGTTGCAGGCAGAATTCGAGATGTCTGCATTGATGGAAGGTCGCAGGGCTGCCTAATGATCAAATGCATTTCTTTTCTGTGGCGACGCTCTCCCGGTGTAGTTGCAACGGTCATGGCGGCAAATATTTTTAACGGATTGAGCACTATCGGTCTGCTGGCCATCATAAATATTGTCCTGCAGGGCCGACCCGTTTCCAGAGAGGTTCCCATTTGGAGCTTTGTGGGCCTGTGTCTCTTGGCGCCTCTGAGCCGGTGTAGCTCTGAACTTCTCCTCACCCGGCTTGCGCAAGACTCGCTCTTTGATCTGCAAATGCGTTTGGCTAGGAAGATCGCCGCAGCGCCACTGCGGTATCTGGAAGACCTCGGGATACCGCGGCTATTGACGGTCTTAACCCAGGATTTGCAGGTACTCACTGAAGCGTTGGTGTTGGTTCCCGTGACGTGCGTCAATTTCACAATCATTGCATGTGGCCTGATTTATTTGGGCTGGCTCTCACGCATGGTATTAGTAGCTATCCTGGGATTCATTGTTCTATCTTTTGTGATCTATCAGGTAGCGACGTCCAAGGCAGCAAAGTCTTTGCGGCTTTCTCGGGAGGCGACAGACGGCCTTTACTATGACCTTCGCTCCCTTCTGAAAGGCGCAAAAGAACTCAAGCTGCACCAACGGCGCCGCCGGACATTTGTTTCTCAAGTTCTCCACGCGTCCGCTTCCGCTGTCCGAGATCACAATGTTGCGGGTTTGGCTGCCTCTGTTGGTGCTGGCGCTTGGGTGCAGATGTCGGGGTTTGTGCTCATCGGCACTCTGCTACTTGCTATACCTTTGCTGAAGCTGAGTACGCCAGACCGAATTGGCTACACGGTGACGCTGATATTCATGGTGGGCCCTTTGCAGGTGCTTTTAAGCAGAGTTGCTGGCTTCAATCTTGCTGAGGTTGCACTCCAGAAGATTGGGGACCTTGAGCGCAATTTGACTGCGCTGCATGCCGATGTGAACCCCGCTTTGCAGCCTGACCCTAAACGTCAGTTCAAGCGTCTCGACCTGATAGAGGTCACGCATGCCTACCGGCGTGAGGGAGAGATCGACAACTTCATCGTCGGGCCGGTCAGTCTGAGTCTGGTACCCGGAGAAGTGGTTTTCCTCACTGGCGGTAATGGCAGCGGCAAAACAACTCTGGCCAAACTTTTGGTTGGCCTTTATGTTCCGGCAAATGGGGAGATATGTCTAAATGGCCAAATCATTACAGATTTAAATCGAGAGTACTATCGGCAACATTTTTCCGTTATATTTTCCGACTTTCATCTGTTCGACCGCCTTTTGGGTTTGGAAAGTCCTGAACTTGACCAGCATGCACGTAAATATCTTGCTCAACTGGAACTCGATCATGTGGTCACAATCAAAAATGGGATCTTGTCTACAACTAAGCTCTCACAGGGCCAGCGCAAGCGGTTGGCTTTGCTGACCGCTTATATGGAAGACCGTCCAATTTATGTTTTTGATGAGTGGGCAGCAGACCAAGATCCGGTGTTTAAGGGAATCTTCTATCATAATTTGTTGCCGGAATTGAAGGCGAAGGGTAAGGCGGTCCTGGTAATAAGTCACGATGAGCGATATTACGATGCCGCCGATCGGATTATTCAGTTGGACTGTGGCAGAATAATCGACATGCCTTCTCGCGTGAGCGCTTGAGTCGCAATGTCGAATGGTTTTGAAAGGTCAGGTTTCCCGGCTATCGATATCTAATGTGGCGCCGAACTCAAAAAAGTCCGGCAGTTAATCGCGAAGATTAACTTAAATACCATTATGGTAAACTAACCTCATGTTTCGCAAGATGCTGCTTCCGCTGATCCTCTTCGCCGGTTTCTCAAGTTTCGCCGCTGCGCAGAACCGTGTTTTTGAAATGCGGACCTACACTTGCAACGACGGCAAACTCGAAGCCCTCAAAGCGAACTTCCGCGATCACACCATTGAGATCCTCAAGCGCCACGGCATCGAGAGCATTGGCTACTGGGTTCCGCAGGACCCCGAAAAATCCAAGAACACTCTGATCTTCATTCTCGCCCATCCCAGCATCGAGGCCGCCAAGAAAAATTGGGACGCCTTCCGCAACGACCCCGATTGGAAAAAGGTCGTAGCCGATACCGAGGCCAATAACGGCAATGTTGTGAGCCACGTGGATTCCGTCTACATGGATCCCACCGATTTCTCTCCACTGAAGTAACCGGTCCGACCAAGCCAAGTTGTCGCCTAAACTCACCGCCTCTTTTACTTCGACAATGGCGCAACATTACCTGCTTCATCCTTCACGCAAAGCCACAATGGGACTTAACTTGGCTGCGCGGCGCGCGGGAATATAGCTGGCCGCGAAGGAAATCACGAACAAAACGAAAGGAACCGCGAGAAAGACAATCGGATCGATAGCGCGAATTCCGTAGAGTAGAGTTGCGATCATCGGCGCAGTTCCTGCCGCCAAAATCAGGCCTAAGCAAACACCCGTACCTGCAAGCAACGCTCCCTGGCTCAAGACTAACTTTAGAATGTCACCTCGCTGTGCTCCCAAGGCGATACGTACTCCGATCTCTTGAGTGCGTTGTCCCACCAAATACGCGAGTAATCCATAAATCCCAACCGAGGCCAACAGGAGCGCCACCACCGCAAACGCAGCCACTAACTCAGCGGAGAAACGACGCGGCGCGAGTGAGGTTTCCATCACCTCATTCATGGACCGAACACCGAACACCGGCAGGCCAGGATCGACCATGTAGATCTCATTTCTGATTTGCGTTTCGAGAAGGGACGGAGGAAGGGGCGTACGAAGCACCAAGTTAAGAAATCTGCCCTTATTCTGGTAAATCGAAGTATAGATATGGGGAACACCATTGATATCAAGGCCGTCCTGCTTGATATCTTTGACAATGCCGACCACCGTCAGCCACGGCAGAGTCGCATTCTGACCCAACCTGAGGCGTCTGCCGATAGCGTCGCGATTTGGCCAATACCGCCGAGCGGTGGTCTCGTCGACGATTGTAACTGGTAACCCGTCGGCTTGATCGCTCTCACTAAAGAAACGACCACGCACTAAAGGGGTTTGAATGATCTGGAAATAATCAGGGCTCACGCGAATTAACTCTGCAGTGAGCTTTTGCGAAACGTCAACGGGCATGTCTTCGATGGCCAGATTTTTGCTATTCGCCGGAGGAGTGCCGGGCAAGTCCGACGTCATTCCGGCCAGTTCCACACCAGGAATTGCGCGCATCCTCCGTAAAAGTTCCCGGACAAATGTGGTCTGACGTCCAATATCCAAATACGGATCAACCTTTGGATCATTGGGTATCGGAAGCCAGATGCTGGAAACCACGACTTTTGCGGAATCAAAGCCAGGATCCTCCTGCAGCAGTCGCCAGAAGGTTCGTATCAGCAGGCCTGCTCCAATCATAAGCACTACGGTAAAGGCCATCTCGGAAATGATGAGCAAACCGCGCAAACGGTGGGTTTTAGTACTGTAGCCAGAACCTCGGGCACCTTCCCGAAGTCCGCCCAAGAGGTCGGCTTTGGCGGATTGAATCGCCGGAGCGAGGCCAAACACCAAGCCTGTCAAGCAAGAAACCAGTGTTGCAAAACAAAGGACCGCCCAGTCGATGCCGATTTCACTTTGTCGCGGAATCTTGAACGGGACAAAGCGAATAACGAAATGCAGAACAATTTCGGCGGTCAGAATGCCGACCACACCAGCAATCAAGGACAGGAACACCGATTCGGTGAGCATTTGGCGGACCATGCGAAGCCGGCTTGCTCCCAGGGCCAGTCGCATAGACATCTCTCGCTGTCTTCCGGAAGCACGGGCAAGAAGAAGATTTGCGATGTTTACGGAAGCGATGAGAATCACTAAGATTACGGCTCCCATGAGAACCAGCAGGATGGGGCGAACATTGCCTACAAGAGATTCCTGCAAAGGGAGTATGTGAACCGTCCAGGTGGACCCAGAGGGATAGTCGGATGCAAAATCGCTTCTGATCTGGGTGGACATTACATCGAGCTTCGCTTGTGCCTCTTGCAGAGTCACCCCGGGTTTAAGTCTCGCCATCGCTCCCGACAAAAAGCGTGTGCTGCGCATAGGCTTCGGAGCGGGATCCGCGCTGAAGCCGGCGGTCAGCCACACTTCCACATCGGTCGCGACCGTGGCGCCAGGATGGCGAAAACCAGGAGGAAGAATACCCACGATTGTGTATAGATCATTATCGAGGCGGACATTCCTTCCGATAATATTAGGGTCCGCTCCATAGGAGCGACGCCATAGGCCATCGCTGATGACAGCCGCCTCGGAAAACCCTAAGGCGAAATCTTGGGGACCGAACAGTCGGCCTTTCTCGGGAGGAACGCCCAGCATAGAAAAATAATTGGGGGTGGCTACAAGCAATTCAAGACGTTCTGGCTGCTTGGCGCCCGTCAGATTCACGTTCCCCTCCACCATGCCACATGCCTCTTCAAAAACGCCGGATCTTGATTTGAGATCCTCCAATTCGGGCACAGAGAATGGCAAACCAACCAGGCCCAGCCCCGGATCGTCAAAAGTCACCTTGACCAAGCTGGCAGGATCGCGAAATCGCAAAGGACGCAATAAGACGGAATTGATAACACTGAAAATCACGGTGTTGGCGCCCACGCCCAGAGCCAGTGTCAAAATGGCGACCGCCGTGAAACCGGGGCTCTTACGTAACAACCTCAGTCCATAACTAATGTCCTGAATAAAAGTATCCATCGCAAGGCCCTCCATGTATAGATGCAAGTCGTCTCTAACAACTAACGGGTTACAGAATGCCAATCACAAGCTTGTTAACCACCTCAGGATTTTCTCGCAAAATTATCTTTCCATGAATGCCAAACATACGGATGCTTGAGCGCTCTCGTATTGTTAATCTCAATAATTAAATCCAGCATTCTACTAACATGTCACATCCTAGGGCGAATTATACCCCGATCGCATGATGGAGAAGCTCTTGCTCCGAACCGCCAAGTAAGCCGAATCCGGAGTTGACAACCAGTGTGCGGCGTCCACAGCGGTCGAGTCTTTCGTTGTCAATCCTGCGTCGATCATGATTCCCGAGTTGCGGAAGGGCGGCAAAGGCAGCCAGGGCGGACGGTTCGGCCACGATGCCGTCATCAATACCAGACGAAAGTATCTGCCGTCCAGCGCGGAGTTGGTTCGCGGCAGTAACAATAAGAAATTCTACCCGGCCCTCTTGTTCGATGCGAGCGAGACAAGGCGCCAGTGGCGTATAGAGGCTCTTCAGTTTTGGCATGACAGGGGCAGCAGTGTTTGCGCTACTACCATCATCTTTTGGAATACTGCGATGGCGAACATTATTTAGAATATTAGATCCAGCTGGCAGGATGCCGATTAGACGACACGAACCTGCCGGAATCAAGTTCGCTTGCTCACAGTCCCGCAAGCCGAGATAGAACCCAAGCAAAAGGTTTCCTGTGCCTACGGGCAAAACAACATCAAGCGGTTGGCAGTGCTGGTTCTTCCCCGGACCGAGGAGATCACGGATTACCTGGGCGGCAATGAGGCGATACATTAAAAGCCCCACTCCATCCCAACCATCAGTTACATGCCAGTATGAATTGTCGTCGAGTACACGACGTGACCGCCGTAGCCGAGTTCCTACCAAGCTGCGGATTTCCTGGGGATTGAGCACAGGCCTGTCCTGGCGGAACAGGTCAAGGACTTCACTTTGCCAAAGCCGGAGTTGCGCTCGAATTTCCGGAGCTACATCGTCATCCACAATGGCGTGGATTTGCATCCGCTGCGCGGGCGCGAGTCGGCGGTTTGCAAAATAGGCGAGCTTCGCCAAACTTATACCGGCGTTGCCGGCAGTCCACAAAGCAAGGTCGGTTATACCTTGTGACAGTGCGGTGTTTATGATAGCCCAGGAACGAGGATCTTTTAGGGTGCCAGACCCGTAATATGAGCCCATATCGAGCACCAGCACAAGGTCCGAACCAGTGACATCTTCCAAGGCCAATGCCCGGTAAATAGTGGCGTTACCACATCGCAGATGATGCTGATCATGCAGCAGATCAGTGCCGTATGGAAGGAATCGGCAACTCGGTGAGATCGTTTTCGTTGGGCACTCGGCCGCTTCCAAATGCAGCCCCAAGTCACCAACCGCTGCGGCAAAGGCATCCTTCGGTTGCGCATCCCAGATCGAAGGTAGATCGGAGGCCGAATAATCCAAAGGTTCAGGAAGAATTGTGACGTAGCAGGTAAGCTCTTTCTCAGGGAAACCCTGGGGCTGTACACAACCGCAAATTCTCGTTTCAGTGTCGAAACCAGATTTCTTAACTCCGCAAAGAAAGCATCTGCTGTCCAAGTTATCTAATTTCATTATGAATCCTAGGCACTTCAGCTTTCAGACTAGAATTTTCAGCTTGCTATATATAAATCCCGCTGCGTTCGCCCAATAGCACTGTTGGATCCGGTGCTTTTATCGCCGTTCTTATCTGGCTCCGAGGTCTTGGCGGCGCCTTGTGCCATAGCGAGATAACGTTGCAGGCTAGCGGCTATGACTGAGACGTGCGGTCGTCTGATCATTGTGTAGTGATCACCCGCAACCAGGTGGAATTCAAGACCACCACCCGCCCATGTGGACCATTCCCTTGAGAGATCACGCTGATTTTCCCCCTCAGCCGCACGGAAAAGGATCACTCGCTGCCCGTTCTTCTCTAGGATGTATCTGTCTATCGCCGTGGAATTCTGTGTAAAAACGTCTAACAGATTTGTCAGTTGCCGTTGGGCCGAGTCCGTCGCCAACACACCCTCGCGAATCAGTGTTTCTTGCACCAGATTCCACTGCTCGTTGGGGGATAACTGCAAGAACCGCTGGCCCAAGGCTCGGGTGTCTATGCCCATCTGGCGACTTATGTCCGCGGCAAAGCGAGCCAGCATTGGCAGGTCTGCGTTTTCCTCCATCTCGGGAGGATGGGTATCGAACATCGCAAGCAAGCCTATAGTTTCACCTTGCTCACTCAATTGCTTTGCCATTTCAAACGCGACTAAGCCACCCATGGACCAGCCTCCGAGCAAGTAAGGTCCGGTGGGTTGGATCTGGCGAATTTCTCCGTTATAGAGCGCGGCCATCTGTTCGATATTCACCTGCGAATTAGAACCAGGCTTTGGAATAGGCGATTGCAATCCATAAAACGGGCGTTCACGGCCCAATGCCTTGGCAAGTTCCGCATAGCACAGTACGTTTCCGCCGACTGGATGAACACAGAAAAAGGGCGCACCGGATCCTTCGGGTTGAATGCTCACTAATATGCGGGAAAAAGATTCGTGTGACAGTTGCAGCGATTGCTCCACCAGTTTTGCCAAGTGCGCAATGGTCGGATGTTGGAACAAGCTGGCCAGAGGTATTTCCCAACCGAAGGCCTCATAAATCATAGTTCTCATGCGCACAGCGAGGAGCGAGTGTCCTCCAAGCTCAAAAAAGTTATCGTGGATGCCGATCAGTTCCCTTTTCAGTAACTTGCTCCAGATATTTGCCAGCAGTTCTTCGCTAGTTGTTCCAGGAGCAACGTAGGTATTTTCTCTGGCCATACGGCCACTCGTTGGCGAGGGTAGAGATCGACGGTCAATCTTTCCGTTGGGAGTTAAGGGCAAGGTTTCCAGCATTACGAAAATGGAAGGGACCATGTATTCAGGGAGACGCTGTTTAATTGTTTCTCGCAGTTGCCCTTCCATGACGCCGCCCGTTCGAGGAACGACATAAGCAACCAGGCACTTCTCACCCGGTTCATCTTCGTGGGCCACCACAACCGCTTGCTCGACGTGTCTACTTCCGAGCAGCGCCGCCTCGATCTCACCCAGCTCAATCCGGTATCCGCGGATCTTGACTTGCTGGTCCACTCGGCCTAAAAATTCCAACTTCCCATGTTGCAGGTACCGGACTAAATCTCCTGTACGGTACAAGCGCTCTCCCCCCAGCTCGCCAAACGGATTCGGTACAAATCGCTCTGCTGTTAATTCACTGCGGCCCAGATATCCCCTCGCCAGCCCTTCGCCCCCAATGTATAACTCCCCAACTACTCCAATAGGCCCCGGCTCCATCCAGTCATTCAGCACGTACACCTGCCGGTTTGCTACAAGCCTGCCAATGGGTATGACCCGGTGTTCTTCATCGGGCTTCAATAGGGCATAAGTAGAAAAGACCGTGTCCTCAGATGGCCCATAGAGGTTGTAAATCCGTTCAACAGTCTTTAGTTCGAAAATCTCTTTTACCAACGAACCGGCTAACGCTTCTCCTGCCAGGTTAATTGTGCGCACGGACTGAGGAATGGCCTTCATCCTGACCAACTCTTTCATCGCGGAAGGCACCGTGGTCACACATTTAATTCGGTCTCGCATCTGCATTCCAGCCAAATCCAACGCGTTACGAACTACAAAGATGGTGCCGCCACAAGTAAGAGGAACAAATATTTCCAAAAACGAAAGATCGAAGCAGATTGAGGTCGCGGCCAAAACTCCAGCCATCTCCGCTGTCATAAAAACCTCATGCATCCACGACACAAATCCCACAACGCTGCGATGGCAGATTGCCACGCCTTTTGGTCTTCCCGTTGAACCCGACGTATAAATCACGTATGCCAGATTCTCCGGCAACGACAACCTATTGAGGTTATTTGAGTTCTCCCGGCTGATCTCCTGCCATTGCTCGTCCAAGCTCACGATCGTACCGGCATACGAGGGCAGTTGAGCGAGTACTTTCTGCTGAGTAAGTAATAAGGGCGCATGCGAATCTTTCAGCATGTAAGCTAATCGCTCTGGAGGATAGTTCAGATCAAGAGGCACAAAAGCGCCTCCAGACTTGAGCACTCCTAGTATTGCTACGACCATTTCAGGACTGCGTTCCACGCAAATTCCTACGCAGACTTCCGGTCCGACACCCAGTTTTCTGAGGTAATGTGCCAGTTGGTTGGATCGGCGGTTGAGTTCCGCATAAGTAAGCTCCATCCGGTCACCAACTATGGCCACAATATCTGCCGTGCAGTTTGCCTGCTCCTCAAACAAATCATGCAGGCATTTATCACGTGGATATTCCGCCTCCGTTCTGTTCCATTCAATCAGCAACTGCTGTCTTTCGTGAACGGTCAAGAGGGGCAATGTGGCCAGCGGTTGCCGCGGGTTGTCCAATATGCCCGTGATCAATGTTCGGTAGTGAAGCAGCAGCTGGGTAATCGTTTCCGGGTCAAATAAATCCGTGTTGTACTCCAGGCCACCCTGGATACCGGAAGGAGTTTCTGCCAGAGCCAGCAGTAGATCAAACTTCGCAGTGCCGCTGTCTATTTCAAAGATGTCCAGCCTTGCCGGCCCAAGTTCAAGCTCCGAGAACGGAGCATTCTGCAACACAAACATGACCTGGAAAAGCGCAGCTCTGCTTAAATCACGCGTCGAAGAAAGAACCTCCACAAGCTTTTCAAACGGAACGTCTTGATGGGCAAATGCCTCCAATGCTGTCTCTTTCACTTGCCTTAGTAACTCATTGAAGCTCCACCCTCCGGAGAGCCGGGTCCTCATGACCAGGGTATTCACAAAAAAACCAATTAATCCCTCGGTCTCATGCTGGGTGCGACCGGCAATCGGCGATCCTACGGATATGTCGTCTTGCCCGGTGTAGCGGTACAGTAACACTTGAAACACCGCGAGCAAGGTCATGTATAGAGTTGTCCCCGCCTGCCGGCTCAAGCTATGCAGGCGCTCGGCCAACTCGGGTTCCAAGCGAACAGACTGCTCTGCTCCTTGGGTGCTCAGTACTGCTGGACGGAGCCGATCAATGGGCAGTTCGAGAGCGGGAGGAGCACCCTGGAGTTGCCGTTTCCAATAATCCAGTTGCCGTTCCAAAACGTCACCGGCGAGCCAACTGCGTTGCCAAGCACTGAAATCGGCGTATTGGATGGGAAGTTCCGGCAGCGGTGATGGCTGGCCGGTACTGAATGCGCGATGAAGCACAGATAGTTCCCTGATGAGGACTCCCATTGACCAACCATCGGAAACGATATGGTGCATGTTCAATGACAGGACATGATCTTGCTCAGCTAATCGCAAGACTTTTACTCGCAGCAGCGGCCCTAGGCTCAAATTAAATGGCACTTGGGCGTCTTCCTTCACCAGCCTTCGAGCTTCGGCTTCGCGCTCCTTCTCCGGCAAAGAGTCCAAGCTGACAACCGAAAGGTCTAACCCGATCTCTTCTTCAATGACTTGCCGAGGCTCACCCTCCACAGTGACAAAACGCGTCCGGAGCGTTTCATGGCGGCGAACAATAGCTCGAAGAACCTTTTCTACAACGGCCAGATCAAGCGCGCTGCGGATGCGAATAGCAGTGGGAACATTGTAAAAAGCGTTGCCGGGCATGAGTTGGTCGAGGAACCACAAACGTTGTTGTGCGAATGAGAGTGGCAGTTCCTGGTCGCGAGATACCCGCACTATTGGCGGAATCTTTTGTTTTGCACTCGTTCCCATTAACTGCTCGATAATTGTCGCCAACCGGGCAATGGTCGAAGCGTCGAATAACCAGCGTAAGGGAACATCCACGCGAAACGCAGTTCTTATGCGGACGATGAATTGCGTGGCTAGTAAGGAGTGTCCGCCGAGAACAAAGAAGTCATCGTTGATCCCAACCCGGTCCACTCTAAGGAGCTGAGACCATATTTCCGCCAACTGTTGCTCCACGGGAGTAGATGGCGCAACATAGACGTTCTGGACAGAACTACGATCCGGCGCGGGCAAGGCTTTGCGATCAACTTTGCCGGTCACGGTAAGTGGCAGGGCTTCCAGCATTACAAAGCTGGCAGGCACCATGTAGTCGGGCAGCCGCAGCTTCCCCATCTCCCGCAGTTCACCTACCGACACCTGTTGTTCGGCCGCAGCCAAGATATAGGCCACCAGCCTCTTGTCGCCCGCCTCGTCTTCACGCGCTATCACAACCGCCTGCCGCACTCCCTCATGCTCTTGTAGTGCTGCTTCAATCTCTCCCAACTCAATGCGGAATCCGCGGATTTTGACCTGATGATCCAGCCGGCCCAGGTACTCCACGTTCCCATCTGCCAGCCAGCGCACCAGGTCGCCGGTTCGGTAGAGCCGTTCTCCCCTCCTGCCGCTCAACTCGTCGGGAACGAACCGCTCCGCCGTCAGATCTCCTCGATCCCAATAACCTCTTGCCAGCCCAACTCCTCCAAGGTACAACTCTCCGGGCACTCCCACGGGCACTGGGTTCATCTCCACATCCACCACATACAGGCGGATGTTTGCGATAGCCTTCCCTATCGGAACGCTTGGACGGGTATCATCCGCCAGGCACTTCCAGTAAGTCACATCAATGGCCGCTTCTGTAGGACCATACAAATTATGAAGCTCCGCCCAAGGCATGCTGGCCAAACACCGCCGGGCAAGCTCTGTAGGTAATGCTTCTCCGCTGCACACAATCCGCCGGATACTCTTGCACCGCTTCGACCTCTCATCATCGAGAAACACGGCTAACATCGAAGGAACAAAGTGCAGCGTCGTGATTTGGCGCTCCTCGATCAGCGAGGCTAAGTAACTGGGATCCTGATGCCCACCCGGCCGTGCCACCACTAACTTCGCGCCTTCGAGCAAAGGCCAGAAGAACTCCCACACTGAGACATCGAAGCTGAACGGGGTCTTCTGCAGAACAACATCCGTGGGGTCCAATCTGTACTCGCTCTGCATCCACAGCAACCTGTTGAGAAGGCCGCCGTGGCTGTTCATCACCCCTTTCGGTCGGCCTGTGGAGCCGGAGGTATAAATACTGTAGGCGAGATGCTCTGGCAGGCGTACTACATCGAGGTTTTCGCTTTTCTGCTCTGCGACCCGGGATCTCTCCTCCTCTCCATCCAGTTCCAGCAGCTGACCACTAAAGGGAGGCATCTGTTCTCGCAGGCGCTTCTGGGTCAGCAGTACTGTGATCTGTGCGCTTTCCAGCATGTAGCTCAAGCGTTCAGGTGGATAATCCGGGTCCAGAGGAACATAGGCTCCGCCAGCTTTCAGTACGCCGAGCAACCCGACCACCATCTCGATGCTCCGCTCCACTATCAGACCGACGCGTGTCTCTGGCCGAACACCCAATTCCCGCAACCGCCACCCCAACTGGTTAGAGCGCTCATTTAACTCTCGATAGGTCAACTGCTCTTCGTCATAAATGACCACTACCGCCGTCGGACTTTGTTGTACCTGTTCCTCAAACAATTCCACCAGCGTTCCTTGTGGAATTTCCTGCTCCGTCCGGTTCCACTCCTCGATAACCTGCTTTCTCTCATTGGCGGTCAACAGAGGCAACACAGCAATGGATTGATTTGGGTCAGCCACAATGCCACTTAGCAACATCTGGTAATGAGCGATCATCCGGATGATAGTTGCCCGATCAAACAGATCCGTGTCGTACTGCAATGAGCTCGATAGCGTTCCGGATCCATCTTCTCCGAGCTGCAACAGCAGATCGAACTTCGATGTCCCGTTATCAACAACGTCAAAGGGTTGGAGCACGGCGGCGTCGAGTCGTAAGTCGGACTGCGGCGCATTTTGCAGAGTGATCATGACCTGGAAAAATGGAGTGCTGCCCAGATTCCGCTCGGGCGATAGAACCTCAACCAGCCTTTCGAAAGGAACATCCTGGTGAGCGTAGGCCTCCAGCGTCACCTCTTTTGTTCTCTGTAGCAGACCGGTAAAGCTTGGCGCGCCGGAAAGATCTACTCGCAGCACCAGAGTATTAATAAAAAAGCCAATGAGCTTTTCTGTCGCACTGCTGCTGCGTCCGGCGATTGGCGTTCCCACTGCTATGTCATGTTGTCCGCTATATCGATAGAGCAGCGTCTGAAATGCGGTTACCAGGACCATAAATAAGGTAGCGCCCTGCTCTTCCGCCAATTTCTTCAGTTTTTGTGTGAGATTTGCAGCTATCACAAAATCACAGGTTGCCCCGTTTTGGCTCTGCGAGGCTGGCCGAGGCCGGTCGGTGGGCAACATCAATATGCTGCTTCCCGCCAGTTGCTGCTTCCAATAGGCCAGCTGCGGCTCCAGCGCCCCACCTTCCAGACACTCCCGCAGCCACGCGCTGTAGTCTGCATACTGGATAGGCAATTCCGGCAAGGGTGATGGCTGGCCGAGGCTGAAGGCGTCATAGAGGACCGAGACTTCTTCGATCAGCACACCTGTAGACCAGGCATCAGAAATAATGTGGTGCATGGTAAACAGCAGCACATGGTTTAGCGCGCCTAGCCGCAGCAGCTTTCCCCGGAACAGCGGCGCTTGTTGGAGATCGAACGGCTGTTGTGCCTCTGCCCGCGCCAGCCGCATAGCTTCTGCTTCTCGTTCTCCCTCCCCGATTACACAAGTTAAGTCCAACACTGGCAGTTGAACATCGACCTGATCCTCAATGACCTGTTGCAACTCGCCGCTTACCGTGACAAAGCGGGTGCGGAGCGTTTCGTGCCGGCGCGTAACCTCTTCTAACGTCCTTTGCAATACCTCCACATCCAGCTTTCCTAGGATTCGTAACGCACTGGGTATGTTGTAGGTGGCTCTGCCGGGAGTGAGTTGGTCGATAAACCACAATCTTTGCTGGGCAAACGAAGCGGGAAAGAAGACCACTTCCTGTGACGCTGACTGGCGGAGATCGGGTGTCGATGAAGTCATGGCTGCTTTTCAATCGAAAATTCTTAGCTGCGCTTTCCTGGAGACCTTAATTTCATCCTCACCCAATCCGCTCCACGGGCAATAAAGCGGCCTTGCGCGCCACCCTTTTGATCGCCGGCAGAAGATGCGGTTGCGTACCGCTGACTCCGGCAGTTTGCAGCACTTGATCAATTACTTCAGCCAACTGGGCGATGGTTGGCGCGTCGAACATTCGGCGTAACGGAATATCCACCTTGAAGTTTTCGCGCATTCGCACAGCCGCCTGCGCGGCCAGGAGAGAGTGCCCGCCGATCTTAAAAAAATCGTCGTGAACTCCCACACGGTCCCGCCGCAATACTTCTTGCCACAGCCGACAAAGAATTTCTTCCGTGGCATTTCGCGGTCCCACATATTCTTGCTCAGGCGTATCCGTATCCAGTTGCGGCAGGCTCTTCCGGTCGATCTTTCCGTTGTGGTTTAGTGGCAACTCTTCCAGTTGCACATACGCACTTGGCACCATGTACTCCGGCAACTTACTTCGCAGATGCTCACGCAACTCGCTGGGCCCGGCTCTCCTGTTCTCCTGGTCGTTCTCCTCATTCTCTGGCTCGACCACCACATAAGCCACCAGCCGCTTATCCCCGGCCGCGTCCTCCCGCGCAATCACCACCGCCTGCCGCACTCCTTTATGCTCTTGCAACGCTGCTTCAATCTCCCCCAACTCAACGCGGAATCCGCGTATCTTCACCTGCTGGTCCAGCCGGCCCAGGTACTCCAGGTCCCCATCCGCCAGCCACCGCACCAAATCGCCGGTCCGGTACAGCCGCTCTCCGCCGGCCCCATCCTGGCTCACGAACGGATCCGGCACAAAGCGCTCAGCCGTCAATTCCGGCCGGTTCCAATACCCCCGCGCCAGTCCCGCCCCTCCGATGTATAGCTCTCCAGGGATTCCCACCGGCACCGGCTCCATCTCTTTATCCACAACATACATCTGCGTGTTCGCAATCGGCTTCCCGATGGTGATTGGATCCGAATCGTTGAGCTGTTTCAGAGACGAATAGATGGTGGTCTCAGTAGGGCCGTAAAGATTCCACAGTGCTACATCGTGGCTGACAAGTTTGGCTGCCAGCTCCCGATTCAATGCCTCGCCACCGCACAGAATCTTCAAACCGGAGCGTGGCTGCCAGCCATCGAGAACCAGCATGCTCCATGTACTCGGCGTCGCCTGCATCATGGTGACGGGTTGCTGGATCAACTTCTGATGAAGTTGATGAGCATCGCGGGCCGTCTCACGGCTGATGAGAAGGATGCGCCCTCCGGTGATGAGCGGCAGATACAACTCCAAACCTGCGATATCAAAGGATACGGTGGTCACCGCCGCCAGCACATCATCTTCCCGCATTCCCAGAGCGCTCGTCATCGCATGCAGAAAGTTCATCACGGCTTCATGAATGACCATCACTCCTTTGGGACGGCCAGTCGAACCAGAGGTATAGATTATGTAAGCCACATTCTCAGCCGAACCAAACCGCTTCGGATTCGTCACCGGCTGCTTTCTGATGGTCTCCCAGTCACGATCCAGGCACAACACCTCTTCTGCTCCAGCTTCCATCAGCCGCGGCTCCAGCCGCTCCTGCGTCAACAACAGCACTGGCCGCGAATCCTCTACCATGTATCTCAGTCTCTCTGCCGGAAAATCCGGGTCCAGCGGGAGATAGCCGCCGCCTGCTTTCCAGATTCCCAACAGCCCCACCAGCATCTCCGCCGAGCGGTCCACGCAGATGCCCACCACAACGTCGGGACCCACTCCGCGCTCGCGGAGATACCAGCCCACCTGGTTGGCTCGCTCATTTAATTCTCGATAGGTCAGCTGCTCTTCGTCATAGGTCAGCGCCACCGCCGCCAGACTCCGTTGCACCTGTTCTTCAAACAATTCGACCAGCGTTCCTTCTGGAATTTCACACCCTGTCCGGTTCCATTCCTCGATAACCTGCTTCCTCTCATTTACGCTCAACAGAGGCAGCACAGCTATGGATTGACTTGGATCAGCGACAATGCCCCTTAGCAACATCTGGTAATGAGCGATCATCCGGGCAACCGATGCCGCCTCAAACAGGTCCGTGTTGTACTCAACGAAGCCTTCCATTCCGGAAGCCGTCTCTCCAAGAAACAGCGATATTTCAAATTGAGCTGCGCCGGTATCGACGTTAAAAGGCAGCATCTTCGCCGTTCCCAATTGCAATGCGGTCCACGGTACGTTCTGTAGAACAAACATCACCTGAAATAGTGGCGTTCGGCTCAGATCCCGCTGCGGCAGCAACACTTCCACCAGCTTCTCAAAGGGCACGTCCTGGTTCGCATACGCCTCCAGCGTGGTTTCCTTC
>Ga0209006_10000584_pt1 | contig 34118 bp, 24 predicted proteins | sample JacPin_JW_Ref_O2_FD_188567 | JGI IMG/M metagenome (GOLD analysis project Ga0209006, IMG submission 188567) | Forest soil microbial communities from Algoma, Ontario, Canada - Jack Pine, Ontario site 1_JW_Ref_O2 (SPAdes) (version 2) | ecosystem: Environmental > Terrestrial > Soil > Boreal... | reverse complement strand
CTGACTGGTGGCTTGCTCTCTCTGACGGCAGCTCTGGTTGCGGGCAATGCGCTGCTGGAAGTTGCCTACCCGAAGCCAACCGTGCATGCCGCTGCGGAGCGAGCCGTTTTGCATGGTGGCAAGAGTTCCCTTTCGATAGATCCGCAAGTGAAGTTGGTCCACACCATTGCCGCTTCACCGCAGTCGATTCCTGCTGCGAAGACCAGCGCAAATGGGGCGTCCAAACCAACTCCAGCTCGGCCTGAGGAAAATGGAGAACCGACACCAGCCGGCACCGCTACTTCGTACATCGAAGGCCTGAAGGCCGAGGGGCTGCACGATCTTACGGTTGAACAACTCGTCTCTTTGAAGATTCAGGATGTCACTCCCACATACGTTCGATTGATACGGGAGGCGGGATTGCAGGTGGACGCCGACAAACTCGTCGCGATGAAGATTCAGGATGTCACGCCTGAATTCGTTCACGACATCCGCAGCCTGGGACTGACGCCGGATGCGGACCAGATCGTCGCCTTGAAAATTCAGAACGTTGACGGAGATTACGTCAGAGGGTTGAAGGGAGCCGGCATTCAGCCTGATCTCGATCAACTGATCGCGCTCAAAATTCAAGGTGTCACACCGGACTATGTGCGAAGTCTGCGTGATTTAGGTGTGCAACCTGACATTGACGAACTGGTTGGCATGCGGATCCAGGGGATCACGCCTGAATATGTTCGTGATATTCGGGCGCTCGGCCTGGCGCCCAGCGGCAGTGAGTTGATTGGCATGCGCGTGCAAGAGGTGACGCCGGAGTATATAAAAGCGCTGCAGTCCGCGGGATTGAAACTCGATGTTGGAGACATCATCGGGGCCAAAGTGCAGGGTATAACTGCAGAATTTATTGAAAAAGCGCGCAAGCACGGATTCCAGAACCTCAGTCTGCAGAAACTGATTCAGCTCAAGCAGCTGGGAATTGTGGATACGAGCGGCGATCTCTAACAAGCGAGATCCAGCAGGCGACATCTGACAACCGAGACCTAGAGGAGAATTTTATGAGAATGCGTCGAACCCTGGCTTTTCTTTTGTTCGGTTTCTGTGTGCTGGCGGTTGCGGTTAAGGGCCGAACGGCAGACGTACGCAGCGGCGATTGGACGATCCACAAATCCGAGGAAGGCGGCAAGGTCGAGTTTTCGCTGATCGAGCACCGGCACGGTGGAAGCTCCGACCATGTATCCGATTGGCCGATCGCCTCTTTTCAGGGTGTGGATTTTTCAAAGTCAGGGCGCCAGGAAGTACACTTCACCGTTTTACGGGATGCAGGCAAGATCGAGTGTGAGGGATATCTCAGCGATGGAGAAGGCGCCGGACTTTTCCATTTTCAACCCGATCCCAACTACGTGCGGCAAATGCGCGGGCTGGATTTTCCGGTGGATGAAGAACAGCAATACAGCATGGCAGTGCTGAACGTTAGCCTGGAATTCGCGCGGCAGATTAGAGGCGAACATCTGAGCGATTTGGACACGGAAAAACTGGTCGCGTTCAGAATCCATGGCGTGGATTCGGCCTTCATTGACGATATTCGCGCGGCAGGTCTCAAGATTTCAGACAGCGATAAACTGGTGGCTTTCCGCATTCATGGCGTAACCCCACAGATGATCCGTGCTGTGCACGCCGCGGGTTACTCGCCGGATGAAGACACACTGATCGCGATGCGAATTCACGGGGCCACCCCGGAATGGATCGCCGAACTCAAAAGTCGCGGATACGATCACGTGGAACTGGAGAAACTCATTGCTTTCAGAATCCACGGCGTTTCGCCGGACTTCATCGAGAAGCTGCAAGGTTTAGGCTACCAGCACCCGGAACCGGACCAACTGGTCGCGATGCGCATCCACGGCGTTTCGCCAGAATATATCAGCAATCTGCGATCGCGCGGAATGCAGAACCTAAGTATTGATCAACTGGTGAGTATGCGCATTCACGGGATTGAATAGATAATTTGGAAGCCGTTGTGTGAGCCTTTCGGTCAGCGTGAAACGCCCGACGGGGCCAAGCCGTAAGATTGCTTCCAATAACTCTGAACTGGCGGCGGCAAAGAGTTGATGCGCGAAACAAACGCTGTAACCTTCCAGCTGTCCTCCTCGCTTAGGGTGTGGTTCCAAGCGGGCATGCCGGTGTAGCGAATACCGTTACGAACCACATAGTAGGTGTGCCATTCGGGATCATCCAGAGGATCGAGGATAAGTTGTGGCGCCGGAGGATAGAACGAACGCTGCAGAGTGCTTGGTTGCTTATCAAGCGTACCGTGGCAAACCGAACAGTTCATGGGGTAGATCTTCATCCCCTCGATCAGGTTTTGCTCGGTCGCGGGAACCGGGTTCTGTGAATGCATAGCGTGGCGGCTCACTGAGGCGTCGACCGCACCCATGGCGATGCGTTTTTCCAGAGCCGGGGGCTCGGAGTCGGCATTTGTAGGCATCAGGCCGAGGCCGGCGACAGCCAGCGCCGCAAGGCCAGCCGCCAAAAGTGGCGTGAGGACTCCGAGAATGTAGTTGCGCATGGCGTTTGTCCTTTTAGTTTTTGATTCCCCGAGATTTCCCTTTTTCTAAAATATTTGGCGGCTTAAATCGAATCCCACGAATAGTCCCCCAGGTTTGTCGGCAGAGGGATCGCCCAGGAAACTGGCGCGTGTGGCTTCACGTTGCGAGACGATGGTGCTGGGTCCAGTGGTAAACCCGAAGGTAAAGGCATGCCTCCAGATTTTCTTCTGTATACCGAAACCGTATGCCGGACGATGGATGGCCAAATCACGGCCATTCACCAAAGTTGGAATCGCTTCAGCGACCAGCGCAACGGTAGGACGAATATCCACCGCCAAGGCGGTTCCTAAAGAGAAGATGTTGGCGCAAGGTTTGACGCCGATGGCGACATCCTGGGGCGGAGGAGGCATCGCCCCGCATGGCTGGTCGATTGGGGCATTCACAATGGAGTCCGCAGATAGCACAGGCCGAGCGTGGATGGAGAGGGTGGGAACGGCATAGAGCTGGGCGCGTTTTCCAAGACTTCGGGAAACGATCAGTTCAAAATTCTCGCTAAAGTTTTTTTGGAGGTCGTTCTGGCCGTCCGCCGAAAATCGGACGGCGGCGTTGATCGGACTGTGTTGGTGTTCGTCGAGGAAATGGTAAGCAACCATCAATTCAAGCGGACGGCCAATGATGCTGGGCGAACGGAAGGCCGAGATGGAAACCTTCGATGTCAATCCGTAGCGTAAACCGAACGACGGAATCGCAAAGTCGTCCAGACCAAGCAGGGTTCCCCCGCGGGATGTGCCGGTGAATGCCGCCTCGTAAGGAAATCGGTGCGTGAAATTGATATATAAGCCGTGGCGATCAATCGCACGTCCGGTTGGAACGCTGAATACCAAGTCGTCGCCCGGCCGGTAGATACCTCGGCTTTCAGTCGAACCTACCGGTGATTTTGCGGGCGCGGGGTCGTTCGCAGGAGGCGCACTTTCGGCCACTTGAGCCGTCGCCGGCGCGACGGTTTCCGGCGCAGGTGCGTCTTCGTGAATGTCGCGGGTTACCAGGTCGACTAAATACTTCTTGCCATCTTTTTCAATTACGACCCGCGTCGTCGAATCTTTCACGAAAGAAACGCCAAGGTCCGCGGCCGTGGATGGCTTCGTCGATGGCACCGAGGCCGACATTGCGGATGTCGAGGTTTGGGACAACGCAGAGTCTCCCAGTGTGAAGGTGAGACATAATACCAATCGCACGAGCCCCAGTTTGCACTGCATGGATGATACCCTCTTTCCAAGTTTTCTTTCCCGCTGAAACGCCCCGATCCGACAGCGGTCAAAGCCGCTTTTCACTTCCGGATCGCAAGAACTGGCGTATCTCTGACGTATCTGAGGTCTAAAAATAGATTAGGAGAGAGAGCTGACTTGTCATCGACCAGTTAACTCTTTGTCACTTTTCGTACTGAGCTCGCTGGCACATTTGGCCGGTTTCGAGGCGCGGGGCGCGGGTTTGCCGAATTGTGACCGGCGATGAAACCTGACCCGGACTTACCTCTTACAAGTTGCAAACTGTTTACAAAGTCTTGACACACGGTCTGGCAGCGTCATTTAAATTCGTGCCGAGGTCAACCTTCAAGAACGGACGTAAAGAACAATGGGAGCAACGACAGGAATCGATAATCGTTTTATACGCACTCTTCTTATCCGCATTCCTTGGGTAGTTTCACTTCTTTCAATCATGTTGATGGCCGGGCTCTCACATGCCACGCAGCCCGACACAAATGGACAAACATTTACCGGGGAGATCACGGACACGCTGTGCGCGAAGGCTGGATCGCACGATCAGATGATGCAGGACATGAAAAGCATGGGTCGAGACAAGACATCATGCACGCAGAAGTGCATTCAACTGGGTGCGAAGTATGTGTTGTTCGACGCCAGCAAAGGCATGGTCTACAACCTCGACGACCAGGACAGAGCCGAGAAACTGGCGGGCCGCAAGGTGCGTGTTTCCGGCATATTGCAGAAGAAGTCAATCAAGGTTACGAGCATCGAAGCCGCCGACTAGCGCTTACGATTTCGCTGGTCGATGGATTTCACCAGGTTGCGAGATTCTCTTCGGGGAATAATTCCGGGAATAATTCGGGAAGTAGTGGATGACAGTTTCGAAAAACCTATTGCTAGTTTTGTGTGGGCTGAGCGTGGGGTTTCTGATGACGGGGATGCTTATCGCTCAAGCACCGGGCACGGGCGCGATTGCCGGGTCTGTCTCCGATCAATCGGGTGCGGTCGTGTCGGGAGCCCACATCTCGGTTGTCAGCGAAGAAACCAATCTATCGCGAGTGGCGAGGACGACGGCGGACGGTTTGTTCAGCGTGGCTTTGCTGTCGCCCGGAAAGTACTCCGTGATTGTCGAGGAACCCGGATTCAAGCAAAAGATAATGCAGTCGGTTCCAGTGGTGACCAGCGAAACGGCCGTGGTCAACGTGAGACTCGAGGTAGGCGCGGCAAACCTCAAACTGGAGGTCGCGGGCGTTCCTCAGTTGGCGCAGACGGAAACTTCGGCTTTGGGCTATGTGACCGACGAAAAAATGATTCTTGATCTGCCGCTGGCAAATCGGAACTTCACTCAAATTTTGGCGCTCGCCCCGGGGGTAATCGTAGAACTGGCGAATGCGGCAAATTTAGGCGCTAATACGCAAAATGTATCGGCTAACGGGGCGCGGACGACCGGCAACAGTTTCCAATTTAATGGGGTAGACGCTAATAACATTTCGGAAAACTCGTTTTCCGGATTTGACCCCGAAGTGGGCATTGCCATACCGGCTCCAGACACCATTGCGGAATTCAAAGTGCAGACCGGTTTGTATGACGCTTCGTATGGAAGAAGCTCAGGCGCGAATGTAGACCTGGTGAGCAAAACGGGGAGCAACGGATTTCATGGAAATCTGTGGGAATTTTTTCGTAACGACGCGCTTAACGCGAACGACTATTTCCTGAATCGCAATGGTGTGGCCAGGCCCGACTTGAAGCAAAACATTTACGGATTCGCGGTTGGCGGTCCGATTCGCAAGAATAAGACATTCTTCTTTGGTTCTTACCAGCGCACCAAGCAGATCAATGGACAGGCGAGCGGCGCTTTACAGAGTTCTTTTCTTCCGACGTTAACGGCGGACCGCTCGGCGCAAGCTCTGGGACAGCTTTATGGAGGACAGTCGGGAGCGTTTGGTGGAGTGGCCGTAGCGCCTGATGGATCGAACATTAATCCGGTGGCACTGGCTATTCTGAACTTCAAATTTCCTAACGGAAATTACGCGATTCCAAGTCCACAAAGCATTCTTACGGGTGGCGTGGGTGAATCGTCGTTCTCAATCCCAGCGACGTACAGCGAAAATCAGTTTTCGGTCAACCTGGATCATGAATTCTCCGACCACAATCAGCTTTCGGGCAAGTTCTTCTACTCGCGCGAGCCGAAGCAATTGCCGTTTTCTCCATTTGGCGGGACAGTTCCGGGTTGGGGATTAGGCGAACTCCAGCAGAACACGATGTTTGTGTTGTCAGACACGCACGTTTTTACACCCAACCTGATTAATGTTGCGCGCTTTGGCTTCATTAGATTTAACGGGCTATCGAAGGGCGACGAACCCATCAGTGCGGGGGACGTTGGGATGGCGACGCCGTCGGGATTCCCGGAGATTCCAGGTATAGCAGTGAACGGTTTATTCACGATTGGGCCGGCGGGAGAACCATTCTACTTCGAAAATACGAACACCTTTGTGTGGCAAGACACAGTTTCGCTGACCCGCGGGAGACACAGTTTTCGAATGGGCGGCGAGGTGAAGCGCGATGAACTGGACGTGAATGTTCCTTTCGTGGCGGATGGATTTCTATTCTTTCTCAGTCTTCCAGATTTTCTGCTTGGACAAAGCGGAACGCAGAATGGCAGCGGTCAGAGCAACATTTTCTCGAGTACAGGCGCGGCAGGAAGTTTCGCGAAAGACGAGCGCTATACCGATCTAGCAGGGTTCGTGTTGGATGACATCCGGGTGAATCCACGACTGACACTCAATGTGGGTCTTCGGTACGAATTTTTTGGAGCGCCGAGCGAAATCAACGGACGTCTGCCCAATTTCGATCCGACAAGCGCGGATCTCCAGGTACCTGCGGGAGGTAGCTTCAGTGGATTTGCTTTGCCGTCAAACTACAACGGGCCACTTCCGAGCGGTTACACGAAAACTTCATACAGCGGGATGTGGCGGCCGGATTATCACGATTTCAGTCCTCGCTTCGGATTCGCTCTGAGAGTGTTCGATAAACCTACGGTGGTATTACGAGGCGGGTACGGTATCTATTATCAGCGGCTTTCGGGCGAGCTTGCGGAGCAGGTTGTGGGAGCTCCACCATTTTCGCTAACCCAGGCGCTGCAGGGAGCGGCGAATTCCGCAGCGACATTCCAGCAGCCGTACAACCCAACGCTGCCGCCGGACTCCAGCTTCCCTATTTTCGTTCCCCGCGTTCCTGGAGGTGCGATTACAGTGCCTTCCATCGCGCAAAATGTCACGAGCCCTTATGCTCAGCAATACGATCTCAACGTGCAGTACGAATTCGCCAAGGATTTCCTTTGGCAGATCGGATACGTTGGGTCGAAGGGAACGCACCTCACGGGCTGCCTGGAATTTAATCAGGCACTGATCGCGACGCCGCAGAATCCGGTCAACGGGCAGACCACGACGACGGTCGAAAACCTGCCACAGCGGCTTCCCTATCAAGGAATCGCCGGGGGCGCCACGTATAGCTGCCAGACCAGATTCGGCTCCAACTACAACGCACTGCAAGCCAATCTCGTGAAGAGGCTGAGCAACGGTTTAAGCTTTCAGGCCAGCTACACGTTCTCGAAGAACTTGGACTACACCAGCGGAACTGGCGGCCTTTCGTCTCTTGATCTCGATTTTGTGAGCAACGATCAGAACAATCCAAGCCAATCGCGGGGACTGGACAATTCCGATCGGGCGCAAAGATTCGTTCTTAGTTTCGTCTATGCGCCACCCCGTTTAGACGGCGGGTCGAAGATTCTGCGCAGCGTGCTTTCTGCCTGGCAGTTTTCGGGCGCAGCGGTTGCGCAATCGGGGCTTCCGATCACGATCGTCGATAGCTCGGCTGGTTCGGTGTACGGAAACCTGACTGGGTTCACGCGCGCGGAATGCACGGGCGCGAATCAAGGGTCATCTGGGTCGATTCAGAGCCGGATCAATGGCTACTTCAACGATGCTGCGTTCGCTCCACCGCCGGTGATTGGAGATGGGACGGGATTCGGAAACTGCGGAGTGGGGTCGCTGCGAGGGCCGGGACAACGCAATCTGGATCTGGGGATCCAGAGGCGCTTTGCCGTGACAGAAAAAAGCTCACTGCAATTTCGGACGGAGTTTTTCAATCTGACGAACACTCCGAACTTTGCGCAACCGGCCAACGACTTTGCCGGAGGAAATAATCCGACCTTTGGAGTGATATCGGCAACATCATCCAATCCACGAATTATTCAGTTTGCTTTGAAGTACAGCTTTTGATTCGAATTGCAGACGCGGGGCTCAGGGGAATTGAAATGTCAGTCCGGGAGGTACTGGAAATTTTTAATGAGACGGATACTCCGAAGGAGGATCCCGTCCTGAGTAATTTCAGCCTGCCGTTGCGAGCGGTCTTCTATCCTTTGGGGTTTGCGGTGGAGATTGCGACGAACTCTGGCGACGTGCTGATTGCGGCCGAAGAAAGCTGGGGCCGGTTCAGAAAGACCTTTTCCGAACCTCCCGTGCGAATGGAGATCGGGGTAACGTTTGATGGTTCTAAAGAATGCCCGGCGGTCCCGGAATGCAGATCGCGTGCAAACCTTATAACGACACTTGCGGATCCAGACAACTTCGCCGTTTGCGATCTCAGCCGCGGATTTGGATTCGCCTGGGTAACACAGGCAACGGCAAAGAATCGGGCCTATTTCCGATACTACTTTCTGGAAGCTTCGGTTTTGATGCTTCTGGAAGGGCTATATACGCGGCCGGTTCACGCTGCCTGCGTACAGAGTGGCAGCAAGGGAATCTTGTTGTGCGGGGAATCCGGAGCGGGCAAGTCATCGCTGGCGTTTGCCTGCGCGCGCGCCGGCTGGAAATTCTTAACAGACGATGGCACTGCAATCGTGCGTAATCGGCCAGGACGAGTGGTGGTGGGCAATCCGCACCAGATGCGTTTTCGCGAATCGGCGATTGATCTTTTCCCGGAACTCCTGGACCAAAGCGTCGCGGCTCGCGCTAACGGCAAAGTGGGAATCGAACTGGCCACGGCAAATCTGCCTGGGATTGAAACGATAACCGAGTGTGCGGTTGAATACATCGTATTTCTCAACCGGCGGGATCCTGGTTCTTTCGGCTTGTTCGATCGATCACCGGAAGAGGCGTTGCAATATTTCGAGAAGTGCATCAACTTCGGCGAAGAAAAGCTACGGGAGCTCCAGAGATCGTCCATCAACGGTCTGCTGACAGCGAAGATCTTTGAGATGCGCTATGGCGATTTGGACTGGGCTGTCGACCGTCTGGCGAAGCTGGTCATGGAAGGAGCCTGAACGGCGACACTGGTTCCCGTCAGGAATTTAATGCGCCGAATCCCCCATTGCGTCGAGGCGTTGCTGTCGGCGCTTCAATTCCGGGGGGCGAATTTTGAAAGACTGAAATCGCTGGATGAATCCGAGTGGCGCGAACTGCTGGCGTTCAGCAATCTGGCGCACATGACGTTTCCGCTTTGGCAGAATTGCGGGTCAGTGCTGCCGGATTGGGTTCGTGACCGCCTGGCGCGGAATGTCTCCGATAATGCAATTCGTTTTGAGAACATTAAAGTTGCCTACCTGGAACTCGCGAGGGCACTCGATGAGGTTCAGGTTGAATATCTTGTCATCAAGGGATTCGCGCAATCTCCTGGATTTGTCGAAGATCCGCGACTGCGAATGCAGTCCGATATCGATATTTATTGTCCTACTGATGCGATTCTTCGGGCTCGCGACAAACTCTTGACTCTAGGCTACGAGCCTCTTCGCGGACTCGAACAACTTCCCGTGGATCACCTGCCTGCCATGAGTCGAAACGGCGGATGGAAATGGCGCGGCAACGCCTTCGATCCGGAAATGCCGCCATCGGTGGAACTTCATTACACCTTATGGAATGAGACGGCCGCGCGTTTTGCGCCGAAAGGACTCGATCAGTTTTGGGCGCGGCGAATCACTTGCCACCTGGACGATTTCAGCTTCCCCGGTCTTGACCCTGTCGATAACCTTGGATTCTCCGCGTTGCATATGCTTCGCGATCTGTTGAGCGGAGACTGGGTTCTGCACCGCGTGTACGAAATGGCTCGGTTTTTGCATGCGCACTCGGACGACAGGGTTTTCTGGTCGCGATGGCAAGAACAGCACGCTGATTCGCTGCGGTCTTACGAGGCAGTCAGCTTCCGCCTGGCCAGAGATTGGTTGGCTTGCACTTTGCCTGAAGAAGTAGACCAGGAGCTACGCAACCTATCTCCGGGAATTCAGCAGTGGTTTCTGCAATTCGGCAGATCACCGTTGGAAGGAATGTTTCGTCCCAATAAGGATGGTGTGTGGTTGCACATCGCGCTGCTGGAATCTTCCCACGAAAAGCGCACTGTTTTAGGGAATGCGCTCCTGCCGATGCGGATCCCTACCGTGGGTGCGCCCGGACAAGATACGACCAGGCAAGGCCGAAGAAAGAGATTCTGGCCCTCTCAGCGGTATGCCAAGTACGCTTTTTACATCGGTTCGAGAATCGTCTATCACGTTCGCACTCTGGCTCCGACGCTCGGGCGCGGTGCTCGCTGGTGGATGGCTTCGATCGATCTGGGCCGGGACTTCTGGACGTTTTTCGCGGCCTCATTTTTTCTAGACTTCGGTATGTCGGTTTATTTTTTTCTTTTCAACTTCTATCTGATTGGAACTGGATTCACGGAAAAACAGGTGGGGCTGATCACCAGCGCGGTCGCAGTTGGAAGTGTGGCGGGAACGATTCCGGCCGGTTTAATGGCTCAGCGTTTCGGACTTCGCAGGACGCTGCTCCTGTGCTTCGGAACGGCATCTTTGCTTTTCGCGGCGCGAGCCAGTGTGACATCCGAATCGATTGAGATCGGTTTGTCGTTCATTGCAGGAGCCGTTATGTCCATATGGGCAGTCTGCATCTCTCCAGCGCTCGCGCAGCTGACAACGGAAAAAAATCGGCCCCTGGGATTCAGCTTGGTATTTTCTGCTGGGATAGGAATCGCGGCGTTAGGAGGGGTGATTGGCGGCGGGTTGCCGGGATGGGTGGCGCGGGCGGCTCCGTCGATTGCGCCGGTTCACGCGAATCGGTCGGCTTTGCTGATTGCTTGCGGAATTACCGCTCTTGGGCTGTGGCCTTTATGGCGACTTGGATTCCGTTCGGCGGCGTTGCCGGAGAAACGGCTTGGGGTGCGAAATCCATTCCTTCTTCGGTTTCTACCGGTGATTGCCCTTTGGAGCGTGGTGACGGGAGCCTTCAGTCCGTTTTTTAATGTCTACTTTTCACAATACATTCGGATGCCAATGCAGAGGATCGGGCTGGTGTTCGCGATTTCGCAGCTTTCCCAGGTCGTTGCGATTCTTTTGACGCCTATCATCTTCAGGAAATTTGGTTTGATCACGGGTCTCATCTACACCCAACTGGCCACGGCTGTTGCGCTGGGGACTCTGGCTGGAGTTCGCGGCGCGACAAGCGCAGGTGCTTTATACGTCATTTACATGGCATTCCAGTGGATGAGCGAGCCAGGAATGTACACGCTCCTGATGAACAAGGTGGCACCTGCGGAAAGAAATGGCGCATCTGCGCTGAATTTCCTGGTGATTTCGCTAGCACAGGCGCTGGCTGCCGTAGCCGCCGGAATCTCATTCACACGCTTCGGATATCCAGCGGTACTCGGTGCGACCGCCGCGATTGCGCTGATGGCTGCCGGACTTTCACGGGTATTACTGGGTGAGCCTCTGCAGATTGCACCCGCAACCGGTGAAATCGCGGACGGCAGAATTACTTAATTAAATAGTAAGCGGCAGCGGTTGCTGCGATCGCCCGTTAGACTGCGATATCCAGAGAGTTACTTTGAGCCAGACTATCGGGCTTGCACTGCTCGACAATCTCCATGCGATGGCTGGCGCCGACTTTTCGCAGAATACGATGGATATGATTCTTGATCGTTTGCTCGGAAAGGTGCAGACGATTGCCAATTTCCTTATTGGACAATCCCAGGCGAATTAAGCCGACGAGTTGCTGTTCTCTCACGCTCAACCCAAACTTACTCTTCTCCGGCGGTTTGAAGGAGAAGGAAATATCCCTGGCAGCACACTGGAACAGAGATGCGGAGAACTGAGGCGGGCAAACAGCCTCACCCACCGCGACAGCGCGGATTACGCGAACTATCTCAGCTGCCGAGGCGTTTTTTAGGACGTAACCGACAACTCCTTCGCCGACGGCCTGCATGAACGTTGCCTCATCTTCTTCCATGCCTACGAGTATGGACTTGCGGTTCTTGCCTTCCTGCTTGATGCGTGCAATGAGGCGAGGGCCGTTGAGAGCGATGCTTGGTGAGTCAAACAGAACTACTTGAGGATTGGTGGCAGCGACCTTCTCCATGGCCGTGGGCGAAAACGGAATTGCAGCGGCCACGGCTATGTCATCTTTATTTCGCAGCACCCTAACCAGGGCTTCTCGCAGGAGACAATTCTCCGCCAGGAGGAATACAACAATGCGCTCGAGAGCCACTTCTTACCTCCAAATCGAACTCTGGCCATTGCCCCCCCGAGCTATGGATTGACCCGTTCAGAATACGACGATCATCTGTGGATTTCCACTACTTATTAACTTTCTTAACTGCGACGCCTTACTCGGAGATCAAGTTCCCAGCATCCACCTTTTATCCTTCGCATTCTGTCCAATATCGAGCTAATGGCGACTGAAACGGCTAATTGGCGATGAGCCAACGGTTGCCGCAAGAACGGCTGCACAATCAGGTGAAATGAGACTTGAACGAAGGAGGTAAGATGAGTACTCCCTGCGCTCGGTTGCTAAGTGACAATTTATTTTCCTGTGAGTCGAGGCTTGTCATCAATTGGTCACAAGTTTGTAAAATCTTAACTGCATAGAAGTCAGCGTCTAACAACGAATACCTCACGCGGAGGCCCAGAGGCGAAGACGAGCCAATTCCGTTTTGGCAAAGCCCCGCAGTTGCAAGAATGCCGACAGGCGAAAGGTTGCGCAGAGCGTCACATAGACACAGCTTCCCATTATCAATTGGGCGGCTAAAAGGCTCTTATCGCCGCCTAAGGGCAGGCGACCGGCAAGGATCATGCCAGCAGCCATCAGCGTACTGGCGAGCGCGTAGGGGAGGACGTCTCGGGCTTGCCTTGCGAAGGTATACGAGGTCAACCGACCCACGGAAATGCTATTCGCGCACCAAGTCACGGCCATGGCCACGATCTGGCCCGCAATCATGAGCTTGATACCGAAGAATCCAGCGATCGAAATGCATACCATGGCCAGGAAAGTCCGCAGCAATTCCAAGCGGAGGAACAAACTGGAATTGCCCTTGGCGACAATTACGTTCAGATTAATTCTCTGGAGAGGAAAAAAGATTCCAACCGCGCACAACAACTGGAGTGGTGGGACGCATGCGAGCCATTTCGCGGTAAGCAAAACCGAAACAAGCGGTTTGGCCGCCACAGCCAAAGCGACCATTACCGGGAAGTTCACCATTGCCAGGTAGGTCAGGACGGAGCGTACGCGAATTGCGAGATCAGCTTCACGATCCTGGAAGGCGGCGAAGAGTGAAAGACTCGGTCGCGAGACCGCGAAATAGGCAGTCAGCACCGGAAATTCTACTATCTGAACGGCCCGCGAATAGAATCCGACTTCCGCAGCGGTGAACCTTCTACCTATGATCGCAGTGGAGAGATTCCGGGCGATTACGTCGAGCAAACCGATAGAAGCGAACGACACGCTAAAACCGAACACGTTTCGAATTGAATGAAAACTGAAAACTGCGGAGGGCCGCCAATTTCCAAGTGCCCAAATCAGGATGACCGCGGCAAGGCTGGCGACAAGTTGCTGGCAAACAATGCTCCATACGCCAAAGCCCTTCCACGCCATCAGTATTCCGACGACGCCGGAAATGGATATAGATGCAATTGAAACTTTGCACAAGGTGAGAAAATTAAGCCGCCGCACCAGTAAAGATCCTGGGACTATGCCCAGCGAATTAATGAGCACACCGAAAGCGGCCGCCCGGCCGATTAAAATCAACTGAGGCAGGCGATAAAAAGACGCCACATATGGCAACGCGCAAAACAATGCCGCAGCCATGAACGCACCAGCGACGATGTTGAAGTAGAACATTGAACATTCGTCGGTACGGCTCAGAGTTTGCTTCCGGATCAAGGCAGTGCCGAAGCCACTGGTCATGATGACTTCAGCGACGCCAGTAAAGAGAAACAGTACGGCCACCATGCCAAAATCCCGCGGTAAGAGTAAGCGCGCGAGAACAATGGCAAAAACGGAGCGCAGAATTTGCGATCCGATTCGTTCGACAAAACTCCAAAAAAAGGCGGATGCGGTCTGTGAGCGTTGATTCATGTGCTGGAGACAGTCTGATCTGTGGGGTATGCCGAGGATCGTCGGTACGGGCGGCTTCGCCGTCGCGAGTGGGGTCGTGTCAGTCTTGCGACGGAAGGCTTGCTAAGGGAGGATTTGTGCAGGCTGATGGAAGGGGATGGTGACGAAGCCCGGCGAGTTGAAGTCCGATGGCAACCACAAACCTCGAGTTGTTGACGAGGTAACGTCTCCACAGGCGCCGCGGCTCCTGGTACAGACGATGCGCCCACTGGAGGCCTGCATGCTTGATCCACTCGGGAGCGTCTTTGACATGGCCGGTATGAATGTCAAAAGCTGCACCCACTCCAACCATGATTCGGCACGGAAGACTGGGCAACATCTCCGCCATAAACTTCTCCTGCTTGGGAGTGCTTAGGCCGACCCAGACGATATCAGGCAAAGTTGCTTCCATCAGACTGGCAAGCGAACTTCGCTCAGATGTGGTGAGGGGCCGAAACGGGGGAGTAAACGTCCCCACGATCTGTATTCCCGGAAACATTTGGCGCAATCGTTCAGCGAGTTGGTCGGCAACTCCAGGATTTCCGCCGTAGAGAAAGTGGCGAATATTCGTATCCACCGAACGCCGGCACACTTCCAACATCAAGTCGGGACCGTACACGCGCTTCATTCCGACGTTTCCTTGCCATCGGCCAACCCAGACCGTTGGCACTCCGTCGGGGACTACGAGAAAAGCACGGCTGAGAACTTCGCGAAACTGCGAATCCCGTTGAGCCTCCATAACACCATGCACTCCAGTCACGCACACATATCCTTTCGTCCCTTCGCGCACCGCTCGTTCGATCAACGAAGCGGCCATCGGAAGGTCGATGGCATGGATGCCAACGCCCAGTAAGTTGGCGCGCTCGCTAGTCGGCGCTGCGAGCGACCTGAATGTTGTGGAGACGTCCGGCGCGGCGTAACTCATTTTCAATCCACCGATAAGTGAGGCTAAGACCCTGTTCGAGGGGGACGACGGGTTCCCATCCCAAGGCTTGTCGAAGACGGCTGTTATCACTGTTGCGGCCGCGAACTCCCTGCGGCCGGGTCGGATCATGGTGCCGGGTGAGGTGTTTACCAGCGATCTCACTGATCAAATCCACCAGTTCGTTGATCGAAATCAGCCGGTCGGTGCCAAGGTTCAAGGGGTCGCGATAGTCTGAGGACATCAACCGTAGGAGTCCTTCGACACAGTCATCGATATACATAAATGATCGTGTCTGCTCACCGTCTCCCCAGATGTCGATTTCTCCTCCGTCCCAAGCCAAAGCGACTTTGCGTGATATGGCCGCCGGGGCCTTTTCTTTGCCGCCTTCGTAGGTTCCGAGGGGCCCATAGACGTTGTGGAAGCGCACGATGCGAGTCTCAAAACGATAGTCCTGCCAGTAGTAGCGGCATAATTCTTCGGTAAAAAGTTTCTCCCATCCGTAGCCGGCCTCGGGGTCAGCCGGATATGCGTCTTCTTCTCGAAGTGGAGTGACCTCGGGCAGCCTTTGTTTGTACTGGGCATAAACACACGCGGACGATGAGAACAGAAAACGGCCCACTCCGTTGAGGCGGCTGGCCTCGAGCATGTGGGCATTAATCAGGATGTTGTTCCGCGAGATGTCGGCGTGAGAGCCGGTGATATAGCCGATGCCTCCCATATCCGCAGCCAGGTTATATACCTGGTCGATTCCGCCTCGCGTAGCGAGTAAGGCGTTGTCATGTTTCCGGAGGTCGAGTAGCTCGAATTCGTCGGCTATTGTCGATTCATACTCTGGCATCTTGATATCGACACCGCGGACCCAGTTACCCTCGGCTTTCAGGGCCTTGACCAGGTGATGACCGATGAAGCCACCGGCGCCGGTGACCAGTATGCGTTGGGGGACGCTCATGTTGGACATGCTCCTAAGAGGTCGAAATTATCGCGAATGTATCTCGCGAACAATCTTCTAAAACTGGGATGACACTTGCGGGGAATTGGTGGTGCAAGAAATACCCGGCTCACTTGAGTTTTAAACGTTCAACGAAACGTGCAAGCCGCGAAAGAATTCTAGCGGTTAGCTTGCGACGGCGGAGTAGAGCGCTGGTGACGACGAAGCCGTTTCGACGCTCCTGAACATTTCAAAGGCGATGACTGAACTTGCGAAGTTGACGTGTTTTACATGAGCGTCGGGAAAAAGCAGCTGTAACTTTTTCCTACTCAGAAGGTTGATCGGTTCTGGCTCGGTCATGTAGCCCGGCGAACACTTCAGCGCCAGGGGCTTGAGTCGCTCTGGATAAAATTGATAAAGAGGAAGTAAAGCATGGGGCTCGATCGGAAAATAGAGGTTCGGGGTGGTAACAAAATAACCGTTGGAAGCTACCCGGCGGATCTCGGCCGCGAATTGTTTTTGATCATTCCATCCACCGACGTGCTCGATCACTGCATTGGAAAACACCCAGTGGAATGACTTGTCGGCAAACGGCAGCGAACGTCCGTCGCCCTTAATCACGCTAACGTTCGAAGGGCCTGTTACGCGATTTGTGGGCGGTTCAAGATTGATGACGATCACGCTCTCAAATTTCCGATAGAGCGCGGTGAACTCGCCGCTCATTCCAGTTCCGCCCCCCACGTCCAACAAGTTTCCGGGATGATCCGGGAGCAGGTTCATAAAGAGTTCGCTCTTTCCGCTCCTAAAATGATGGTGAATTGGGCGGACCGAACGGCGAATCAACGACTTGATTCCTGACAACGCAGATTGCCGGGACGAAGAAGTTGACGGATTTTCGGCGGTGGGCGGGATCGTCGGCAAACCCTTCGAATTGTCATAAGTGGTCATCTATCAGCCAATTCCCCAGAAAGCGGGGACAGTCGAATCTCGAAACTCAAACAAGACACCCGAAGATGGTCAAGCGGTGGCTTTGTGGGCCACTGCAATTTCGCGGATCACCGATTCGTAAATCGCCATCAATTGTGTGTAATTTTTCTCGGCCGTGTACTTAGCCTCAAACTCGATCCGAGCGTTGGCGCCCATGCGAAGCACGTCTTCTGGATGAGTCCATGCCCACTCAACTTTCTCAGCAAGATCGACTTCGTCGCCGGGATTGAAATTCAACCCAATGTGGCGGTTCTTCACGATCTCCTGCATGGCCCCCATGCGCGACGCGATCACCGGAGTGCCGCAGGCATAGGCCTCCGCCAGCACCATGGGAAAGTTTTCATAGCAATTGCTCGGGAGAACGAGAAATTTAGCCCCTTGCAAAACCTGCATGGATTGCGCCCGACTCAACTGCCCGAGGAGGTGAACATTGGAAACGCCCGAACCATCAATTTCTGATTGAAGCGCGTTGAAGAGCGGGCCATCACCGACGACACGAAGCACATACCCAGGGTTTACCCGAGTCCAAGCTCGAACCAATGTAGCTATTCCCTTTTCCTGAGACAGGCGACCGATGAAAACAGCGTAGTCCCGATGCTGCGGGCCGACTCCAGGATCGTCAACTACGAAATTTGGCTTCACGACTATCTTGGCCGCAGGCAGGCCCGCACTGATGAATTTTGCGCGCGAGAATTCGGAGAGCGCGATGTAACGGTCGACCATTTTCATCCAGGTGCCAAGCCCATGATGAAAAGAGATCATTGCAGCAACCGCGACCGTTGCTGCGCGCGATTGTCGGTAACAAGCATGGCGGATCGCCTGCCACGGACTACCATCGAGACATTCTTCACACACTTTGCCGTCTCGAAAGAACGAGCCGGAGGGGCAGAAAAGCCGATAGTTGTGGAGTGTTTGAATGACTGGCAATCCCAGTTCTCGGCAGGCATAGTACGCTGCGGGCGAGATGAGAGGGAAGGTATTGTGGAAATGAACGACATCGGGTTTCCATTCCTGGAGCAGTCGAAATAAATCGTTTTTGGACTCCGAGGACCAGACGGTGCGAACTCCAAGAGCGATGTTGGAATGTAAACGACTAGCAGCGATTTCATTGTTGTCGCGCAGGTAATCGCTGACCTGATTCCCAGCCCGAAGGAGCAGAGTTTTTTCCGCATCGACCACAGCATCTTCACCGCCTGCACGCTGGTAGGCGTTGTGCACGATTAACACGCGCACAATGATTCCTTGGCAGCGAGCGTCGGCATCTCAACATGGGCCTCAAAGGTCAAAAGAGAGTTATGCCTGTGATGCGATCGGTATATCACAGAGACCGCCGCGAGCTGGATGTCTGGTTGCTGTCATAAAGTGGCTGGTCATCAAGAGCAATGGAATCGGCAAAGAAAGCGCGAACGGCGCCTCGGTAATGCTGTGGAGAATCGCATAAACGATTAAAGAATACACGAGCGTCCTGAGCGGAAGATTTTGACAAGAGCGGGCTAATTGAAAGAAGGAGATGTAGATCATAGTCAGTATGCTCACACCCACCGCACCCAACGTAAGCCAGGTTTGAAGCCACTCATTGTGAGCGTCGAGTGGCGCGAACAAGCCAAAACTCGGCAGCATTGTCGCCGAAGCAAAAAAGCCATTTCCGAGCCAGGGATGTTCCCACGAGAGATCGATGGCGGCGTCCCAAACCGCTGTTCTACCGGTCAAGGTGTACAGAGCGTGTTCGTCACCGGCGTAAGCCGAAATGTAATCTCCAAAAAAAGCGAACGCGGCAAGAATGACTGCGGATGCAACTAATGCCGTCATGGCCCTCTTACTGAACTTGGCTGTATTGCCAAACAGCAGAAAAAGGCCTCCTGCAGCAATTACGCAGCCAAGATCTGTCTTGTCGCCGGTCGAGACAACTGCACAGAACAGTAACGCAGCGATCCATCCCCACCAATGCTTCCCCGAGGATCTCCAAAGGAATAAGCAAAGCAGAGTAGCTATAGCGACCGTCGGACCGATATTGTGCGGATTCAATACGGCTTCGTAAGAAATGGCGCCATCGTTTTCTCTTCTGATAAAAGGAAGAAGGGCAGCTAGCGTAACCGCGCCATAAACCCATCCTTTCACCAAGTTAACGCCGAGTATCGCTGCTGGAATAAATTGGGTCGCGGCAACGACCATGAGAATATCAAGAGCGATCATTCCCCAATTTCCGATCGCCGTCATCCCGGCTGGCGTCCAGTAGACAGAGACGCCTGCCCACAGGATGTAAATCAATACCCACTTCAGAGTCCGGTTTTCTGAATATTTTGGCGCCCAATAGCCACTCAGCCATAGAAATGCGAAGAGTCCGGTAAATAGCATGGAAGTAACACAGAGAGCGATCAAGCCATATTTCACCGCATCTCCGAAGAGCAGGAATAGGAGGCCGTCACGAAATGCGAGGAAGTAACCCAGTGCTAGGGCCAGTTTATTGCCCTTGATCGTCTCTTGTTCTGCGACGGAGGGACCGAAATTTATAGCGTTGGTCAATTGCGGCCTGCGAATCGCTTGAGGGTCATCTTCAGTGTTATCAGAGACAGGAGTGCAGAAAGCTTTCCTGAGGGAATGGAATACTTCATTCCAATCCGGGTCATGTTGTAGAGAAGCCGACGAGTCGCGTGGCCGTTGCTGTGTCCCCAAAAAATACTGCTGACACTGTTCATCCGATACAGTGTGTCGATCCCATCCCTGGGAACGATGCTTAGTCCCTGGAGATACGCACAAAGCAGAAAATGGTAGTCCTCGGTGGCCACTAACAGAGGGTCTGTGTCGAAGCTGAGGTGATGAGCGTCGAAAACTCTTTTAGCAACACAAACAGTCAAAATTGGAACGCGATTCGCAAGAAAGAAAGATCTGCCGATCGGACGGGCTCGCAGAGTGTAGACAATATTTGCCGGCTCTCCCTCAAAGTAATATGTACCTGAAAAGAGAACGTCCGGATTAGCCGTCTGCAAGAAATCTGCGTCGTTTTGCAACTTGCGATCCGTCCATAGATCGTCTGCATCGATGAAAGCTACATAGTCTCCTTTGCTCGCCCGCACTCCCAAATTTCGCGGCGTCGCGGGACCTCCACTTCGCTGCGAGCAGCTAATCAATCTGACCCTCGAATCCCGTTCCGTGAACTCCGCGACTCGCTCTCTGGTTCTGTCGGTTGAGCAATCGTCCACCACCAACACTTCGAAGTGGGAGTATGTCTGGCGAAGCACGGAATTCAAGGTGTCAGTGATATAGATTTCCGCGTTGTAACAAGGAATGACGACGGAGAACAATATGCCGTTGCTGGGGTTCACAGGGATCGACAATTCACCGGTGATGAAGACTCATAGTCAGGGCCGGCTGACGAAGCGCACGGCGTCCATGACTAATGCCGCCGCGTGTTGAGGCGTTAAATCGCAGATCCTTGCTCTGACAGCATTACGCATTTCATTCAAACAGGATTCGGATGTATTAAGAGCTCTGTCCAGAGCAGCGTACATTTCATTCGGATAATCGGGGCGGAAAGTCCAACCGGTAATGCCATCCTCAACAAGCTCTTCAACGGCCTGGCCGTATGTGCTGCCCAACACAGGCAGGCCCGCAGCCATTCCCTCATTGACCACCAAACCCCATTCGTCCGAAAATGTAGGGAGGACGAGTATTCCGCTCTCGACATATAAATCAGGCAGTTTGGCGAAAGGCACTTCCCCGACGAATTCGACGATCACGTTGGCGGGAAAACCAAACTCTTGCAAACTACTCTGCAGTTCGCCGCTTCCCACCACCGAAAGGTGCAGGACACGAGCTACGTGCGCAGTTGCCCATGCACGTAGAACCTCAAAGAAAGGAAGCAAGCCCTTGCTTTGGATCAAGCGCCCGACGTAAAGCAGCCGAAACGCCGCCCCGGACGGCCTCTGCAGTGGCACTCTCATGAGCTCCGTCATTTCGGTCGTTGAGGGTACTATGAACAACTTCTCCGAGGGAACTCCGAAACGCCCTAAATACCTGGCCCCGCTTTGACCGTTTGTCATGACGGCGTCAGCACGCTTCAGCAGGATACGACGAAGCCAATTACGCAGCCGCCCGCGTCCCTGCTCGGTAACTTCCGAAAGTGTCGCTTTGACGATCAACCGGGTCGACGGGCGCATTAGACGATAGGCGAGAGCCTGTAGAGTGCGAGTTCCCAACTCACTTGAAATTACGACTTGCGGTTTCTCCTTCAAAAGCAATGGGACTGTGTCGTATGGAAAATGAGATTGCAGTTTTTGACTGGAACCGTTTGGATGCCGAGATTGATAGGTCCAGCTCAGAGTGCGCTGGATGCGGGTGTTCGGCAGGCTCACATCCGGCGTCCAGGTTCTGCCTTTCTCCATTTCGGTTGACAGCAGGAGTAGGAAGTCCTGTAACTGCTCACCGACAGATTGATACATCGAAACCGCATAGGGAGGAACGAAACTTGTGAGCCACACGACTTTGCCCGGCACGGCTTCAACCTTGTGGCTGGCAGGGTGCTGCTCCGGCCATTCACGTTTTTTGTCGATTGAATTAATTTCGGCGCCCAAGCTGTTCATGTCGGCGTTCTTATGCCCGCTGATACCGCCTCTGGAAATACCACAAAAAAACAGCGGCATAGGCTGCGAACCCGGCGACAAGACTAAAGGCCGCCCCGTTGAGTCCCCAAAGTCTTATAAATATCGCCGCCGTAACTAGCCCGACAGGCGCCGAGATGGCATTGGCCACAAGATCGATATGGGGTTTTTGTGAAGCCCGCGCAGCCATGGATAAACCACTCGCGAGTCCGGTACACACCGGTACAAGCCCAAGGATTGGGATCAATTGGACATAGGGAGAATATTTCCCGTTGTAGAGCAGGTGCTCAATCGGTTTGGAGAAGAAGCCCAGAACCGCAGCATTACAAATTGCGAGGGAGGCAAGGAATGCCGATGCCAGCATCGCTTTGTGCCGCAGGCGGGTGAATTCTCCCCGGCCGAATTCGTGGGACATTGCTGGCAAAACCAAGAGGCCGACCGCAGTGACGATCTGGGCCATCACGAGCGACGGCACCTGCATGGCGCGAAAAATCCCCGCTGCTCCAAGGCCGAGAAGCCCAGCGCATAGATATGTCTGAGCTTGCGCCGCTACAGAAAACAGGCCCGTACTCAAAACCAGCCACCTTCCATAATTCCAGTTCTCGCGGGCAATCGATTTCCAGGAATATTGATGAGCGGCCTTCTTACCCAGCATGCCGAGTTTCCATAGGGGCACGGTTGCGGACAGTAGTCCTGCGCAGCCCATGAGGAGAAACGCGCTCGCCGGACCGAGCGCGCCCCTGGCATGGAGCACCAATAACGCGATCAGAGTCAGCAGAAAGTAGCTGGCGCTCGCCTTACACGCGACGGCGGGTTGTTGCACCATATAGGCCATTCGGCGGACCAGCCAGAGCATGAGAAAAAATGGCAATGCAAACGCGCTGGCAGCGGTGGCACTTACCAATCCATGATTGGCTCCCAGCAAATTCATGAATAACGCGGTAAGCAGCAAGATGCCGGCGAGCAGAGCGCCCAACAGCTTATGAATTTTCAGTTGCGCTGCAAAATATGCCGGGGTTCGACCGGAGTATCGAGCCGGGCCCATCACGCTCATGGGTTCGAGTAATAGGACATTGTGGAAACCGCTGATGAACAGCAGCGTGGCAAAGGCTACTGCAAACGCTCCGTATGCTTCGCTGTTCAGCCAACGCGCCAGCAGAAAACTCAACAGGAAACCCGCCCCAGAGACGAGGCCCTGATCGAGAATCGAAAGGCCAGACTTGATCCCCCAATTCCTCACCAAGCTGGAGGTTAATTCAAGGCCGAGCAATCGGTGAGCCGGCTGGGGTGTTAGCGGCGAAGAGACTTCAACGCTGGAGTTCACAGTCGGTGGTGGTCGCCGTCTGGCGATTGGTTGCGGTTGCGGAAAGCCGACAATCGGTTCACTAAGGATGCTCTGCGATTTGAGGCGGCTCTCCATACGCTCTCTGCCAACATTTTGCCCGGATCCAGCGGATCGACGCGCTCCCAACGCTCCGATCCGACGATCCACACCGCGGTTCCGATCAGGGTTAAAAGCGTTACCGCCAGAATTATCAAGACCCTATGTGGTGATGACTTCCGCTCGGGTACGTTTGCGGGATCGACAATGTTGACGGTCGGGACTTCCTTAGCTTCCTGGATGCGCGCGAGTTCATATTGCTGATTCAGCAACTCGAACACGGTCTCCTGAATTTTCACACGCCGATAAAGGTCAGCCCACTCCACGCCGAGAAGCGGCAGCTTGCGAATTGGAGGATACATTTCATCAGACTTGGGGGCGTCGGAACCGCCGGTTTCTGGGGCGAGCGAAGCGCTGGTGCCCTCGATCTTGAGCAACTGCCGTTTCAGTTCGTCGATCCTGGCGCGCAGTGAGCGCACGCGAACGTTGTTGCCGGTATAGATTTGTTCGACACTCTGGAGCTCCGACTCAGCGGCAATCAGTTGCCCCTGCAACACGCCCGCCGATTCGACCATTGCCTTCGTCTGTTCCTTGATGTCGAGAGTGGAATTCTTACTGGCAAAAGCGCCAAACTGTTTTTCCGCGTCCTCGAGGTCACTGTTGACCGAGGCTATGCGCTGTTCGATGAAGACGCGTTCGCGCCGAGCCGAAGAAGTGCTCACCTGAGAGACGAGGTGATTCAACTGTTCCACATAGGATTGCGCAATGTTGCGGGCGCGTTCCGGATTTTTGTCGGTGACAGTCACGGTAATAACGCCGCTCTTGCGATCCTCATTGACCTCGGTTACGGCGTTCAGCCTCTTGCGTGCGTCCTGTTTATAGCGAGCTCGATAGATATTTTGGAGATCTAACTTGTCAATTACGCTATCTTGCACGCTCCGGCTTCGGAACAGATCGACGTAGAGCGCACCTGTTGCCTTTGTTCCAAGCAAGCCTCCGGCCATGGCGGCCAGTTCCGGTGTCGCCTTCGAAGCTAGCGCGGCGAGCATAGTTCCACTGCCGCCCATGGAGTCGGGGGGCATGATGCTTACCGATGATTCATATTGATTTGGAATAAGGAATACGAGCCCGGCGCTGATCGCAAGCGCCCATGCTGCAGCGCGATAGAACAGCCGACGCTTATCCAAGAGCAATCGTAAAGTCGCAAACAGATTGGTCGCGCGCGGATGGCTTTTGGGTTCCACCACCGCGATGGGCGAGGGGAACTCGTCTGGACCGACCGGATCAATCTCGTGGATTACGGTATTTTGTCTCAGGCTTTCCACTATCGATTCCTGCGCCGGACCGTAATAACACTCCGCATCCAGCCGCTGGTTAGCAAATCAAATTCCGCGCATCGCGAAAATCGTGGTGTGCAACAGGATGGCTAGATCCATAAAGAAGTTGCGATGCTGAATGTAATAAAGATCGTACTCGATGTTTTCATGGATCAAGTAATTGCGGTCGCCACTGAGCTGCCACAAACCGGTAATCCCCGGTATGACCTGGAGGCGCTCTGCATGCCGTTCGGTATAGGTTTCCACAATGAAAGGCATTTCCGGACGAGGCCCAACCAGCGACATATCTTCCAACAATACATTGATCAACTGGGGCAACTCGTCCAGACTCGTACGCCGCAAGAAGCGACCAATGCGAGTAATGCGCGCATCTTCCGATATCTTCGGGGAATATGCATACACTGGCGCATTGACGTACATGGTACGGAATTTGAACATCTTGAACCGTTTCCCATTCAAGCCAACCCGCTCCTGGCGAAACATCGCTGGACCTTTTGAGTCAAGTTTGATCAGAATAGCCAGCAGAATAAAGACAGGCGAACTCAATATCAGCAAGATCGTCGAGCCTGCGAAATCAAGGAAGCGCTTGGACAACTCATAGGTCAGCCGGCGAGGGGTACGGGCGAATGATGCCAGCAGAACTCCATCGACGTCCTGAAAGTCGACGGTTGGATCGGAATGAACGAAGTGACTTGGGACGAAGGAGACGCGCGCATTTGCCGCCAAAACTTCCTGAACCGCGTAATGGAACTTCTCATTATTAATGGAAGGAATCGCGATGACCACAAGATCGGCACCGCTCTCGGACACCAGATGCCGGCTTATGGGTCCGTGCACCACCGTGGCGGATCGTCGATTCTCATAGCCCAGTTCAAAAACCGCACTGCCCACTTTGGCGGGATTGTCGTCTATGAAAGCTACCGGTTCGAGACCAAGCTTCGGAGAACGGGTCAGTACCGAGTAGACCCGGCGACCGGTGGAGCCCGATCCATAGATGAGAACCTTTTCAATGCCGTAGCCCTTCGCGTGCAGATATTGCACGAACATAAACAAAAGGTACTTCTGCAGAAACAGAAAAAGGGGCACAAGGCCGAGAGCGATGATCAGGAGCCAACGTGAAAATAGAAAATTGGCAAAGAAACTCACACTCAGTATGAACCCGAGAGACTCCATCGACACTCGAAGGACATGCTCTGTTTCGCGCACCCGCAACAGGCTTGTCCCGCGGGAGTAAGCGCCAACGCGGTCGAGCATGAGGACTATGACCGTCGCAAATGTGGCGGAGACGCCAAAGACCATCGCGCGCGGATAGTGAACCTGTTTCCCTAAGCCGAAGAGAAGGTAGGCCGCATAACCTGACATCACCGCACAGATCACGGTTACGAAGTCAGCCAGCACCTCAACTTTCGTGAGGTGACTGCGGAAGCGCGCGGCCGATGAGCGTGGCGCGATTGGCTTTACCAGTGCCAGATCCGCAGTGGGGTTGGGTCGAAGTTTAGGTGGGCTTGTCAGCCCGATCGAAGGAGGCATCTTTTCAGTTCTTGTGTTGCTGGAAGCCAGGGATAAGAGTCAGAAAGGTTCGCTTATGGATTTACGGATGAATTCCTGACGAAGCTCCACCAGAGCGCTGAAACAATTTGCGCGGTTGAAACAGGATTTGAACAGAAGCCGTAACATTGCTGGACGCATTTGACTGGATGACGGGAAAGAGCCATCGCTCGTACTGCACGGAACCGGAAAGACCGAGGCTGGAACGTATCCAATAATCGGCAGACGCACCGATGTCGGTCAGCGATCCACCGTTCGGAATAAATTCACGGCTGACTTTTTCGTGCCTGAAATGCAATTGCAGCTTGTTCTTTGGACTAAACCAGTAATTCGTCCACGCCTCGGCGCCTTGCCCTTGACGCCCGATCCAACTGCCGATCAAATTTTCGTCGTTGGTATAACCGCTGCGGAATCGGTCGTTAATATAAAAGAACCCGTGTTGTACCGTGGCTGTACCTCCGGGCAGGTCGGTGTAAACACCCTCCATTCGAAAATCGAGTTTTGGAATCTTGGGAACTTGAGAAAGGTAGAGGCCCGAGGTAAGCGCCGTCTTGTCCCAGGCTACCCAAGGATTGGCCTGATCATCTGTAAACGCGTCCGCGTAAAAAGTCAGCCACTTTCGCAGCTTTGGAATGCGATAGGCAAAATCGAAACCACCCCGACGATCGCCTGGATCGGAGGAAGTTCCGGGAGCCCCGTTTCCAGTCGAGAACATGGCCTGCAGGAGTTTGTGGGTTGTAAACGGAACTCCAGACCCGGCCATGATCGCTGTTGTGCTAAAGCCCAATTCGAGGTTGGGCGAGGGTTTGAAACTAATTTTTTCTCCGAAGATGAACGGCTGATCGTTGAGGGGCTGTGTCCACGAGCCCGTGAATCCGGTAATCGAGCTGTAGACCCAATGCTGTCCATTGAGGCGTCCAAGAAAGTACTCGGTTCGAATCGGTCCGATTCGCTTCAAGAAGCCGGGCAGAGTGTAGGGGGTCACCCGATTGAGCCGGAGCATTGTGATCGGCGCGGCATTTGTACTGAACAACATCGGGCCGCCTTCATCTTCACCCCACCAGAGCGCCTGCCGCCCAAAGGTAAGCTGCCAGTTTCCCAGTTGCAGTCCGACATAAGCTTCGAGTACATCCATCTGATTCACATTCGACATGGCGGCCGGCGGCTGTTCCGTGGGGAATCCGTCCACAGTTTGAATCGCCAAGCGCGCTGAATCCGAAAGAGCTGGAACCGATGGCGCGTGCTGGAATTCGCCCCGCACATAGAAGGAGAATGGTCCGGTTACCGCGCGACTGATAAATCCGGTGATGTTATTGAAACCTTTTCCGTAGGGACGACCGAAGTCGTTGATCACGGTCTGACCGAAGTGAAACCCGTCGCGCAGTGGAGTGCCTGAAATTCCGGTGAAACGCGTGTAAACGGAATCCAGGTTTATCCCGAGATTCGGGGCTCCACTTAGACGCCCGGTCTCATCGCTAAACTCTTCCGCTAAGGCTTGGTAAATCCGTCGAGGTTCGCCAGTCTCGTTGGATGTACGGTCATCCGCCTCCTCTTCCAGCAGGCGGGCACATTCCATGCGGGTCCAGGGGCGCATTCCGAGATCGGCGGATTGAATGTACCCAAGGGCGATTAATCGTTCCATCGCGGGATAGACCCAACTGTCGAGCGGCACGTAGGAAGAAGCCATATTAGCCGGATTGCGAACTTTCTCGCCGTTGTCTGTGTCTTCGCTCGGGCTTCCCCAGCCGGATCCGCCGAGTTCGGGATCGTGGTGTGCGCGATAAATCTGGCGCGCAAAGTACCACCCCAGCGCACTGCCCACGACGACGTCGGATGCAAAATGCTGTTTGCCCGTGACGCGCGTTACGGTGACTGCTGACGCCAGACCATAGGCGGCAATCTTTGTGAACGTGCCCGGATACTCGTGAGCCACCACACTCGCAACCGACCAGGCAATCGCGGAGTGTTCAGAGGGAAAGGAATATCCTCCCTGAAAGAAAGTTCCGTTGCCGTTCCCCTCAAATGGGCGCGGGCGTTGTGTCACGGTTTTAAACAAGTAGGTCACAGCGGTACTGTTGAGAGCCGCTTCACTAGCCAAGAGACCTGTTTCGCGGAGACGATCGTTGTGCGTGACGTGTCCCCAGAAGTACGAAAATCCGGCAATGCCGATGAACGAATAGGTGGCGTAGTCGGAGAAAGTCTTACTTCCGTTGACATGAGACGCCGGAACCTGCCGCGAGATCCAGCTATCGCCGGCAATCAGTGCACCCGTGAACGCGGCGAAAGGAATCAGATATCTGGCGTCCTGCCGATCCAAACGAAAGGGCTTGGTCCAAAACTGTTTCTGATCCAGGGCCAGATGCTTCACGAAGGGCATGAGTAAATGATTTTCCGGATCTTCTCCGGGAGGCAAAAACTCGGTCTGAGGGCCATCGCTTTTCTTTTTTTGCATTGACGGCACAGACTGCGATTCCGTTGGGTCGCTTGGACCCGAAGGCGGATTCGGGTTGTTTTGAGCCACACCCGGTTCTATCGCAAAAAAAGCCACCAGCACCACGGAAAAAGTCCAGAACTTCATTCGCCGGCTAGAACGAGCGCGCAACCTGAACAGCAATTCCAACCGCGGTTGCGATTTGGGCGGTTTGAAGAGCGTCCTTCCATCGCGTGTTCGCGCTGAATGCTTTTTCTGGAACCACGACCATGTCACCAGGCCTGAGTTCGGCATCCTCCAGGCTTCCGCTAAACATTCCGCTGGACTTTCCAATCACAGAACCGTCGGCACGGATTACAAAGATACCTCTTTTGAAGGCTGTGTTGCTGGGACCGCCGGCCTGGCTTAAGTACCATCCAGCCGACTTACCCGGGTGGTAGGAAACTGCAGTCGGATTGTAGACAGCGCCGTCGACCATGATCGATGTAGGCATTTTCGGGATGAAAATTGCGTCCCCAGCGCGAACCTGGAGATCGGCAGGGGTATTTTCCCAACGCTTCAAATCTCTCGAAATGTGAATCACCAAGCGTCCCGGTGGCGGTGTGTTCTGAAGGCGATCCATGGTTGCCTGCCACTGCATCATTGCCGCATCTTTGGCGGCCTTCTGGTCTTGATCAATATCCGGAGTTCCTTGCAGGATCGGCCCTTCATCCTGAATCGTCCGCACCAGCTGCGCTCGATTTCGTTGGGCGAGTTCACGCACCTGAACTCTTTCAAAAATAGAACCATATGGATAAGCGTCGCTGGCATAGCCACCTGCGCGGCGCAGGATCGAGCTCAGGCGTTCCCCTTCCTGAATTCCGTACGTCCCCGGATGTTGGACTTCGCCCGATATTGTGATAACCGCGCCGACATCTTTCCAGCCAGCGAGTTGGCGAATGGTAAGAACATCACCGTCGTGCAAGCGCATATCGGTGTCGGCCACGCCTGCCAGCGCGCTGGCAATCGCGATGGTTTCGTGTTCGCCGACCACAGTCTGGCCTTGTTCAACGGTATAGCGCGTCAGGTCGGCGGTTTCAGTAAAGGCTCCGCGCTTGAAACCTCCAGCCGTGCGAACCAACTGCGCAGCGGTCATATCCTGGCCGAGCGGATACTTGCCGGGACGCCCAACCTCGCCTTCAATTGTGACCGTCGGAGGATCCACTTTAGCGAGATTGCGATGGATGATGAGTCGATCTTTCGGCTCGATCTCGACATTGTCTTTCTCATTGCCAGCTAATGCCATCGCAAGATTCACGCTCAATACGGTTAGCTTGTTGTCGCCGGTGCGGCGGAAGATTTGCACCGAATCGGTAGAGGCATCTGGGGTCAGTCCTCCGGCGAGATAGACCGCGTCTCGCACCCGGGTAGCTCCATTGGTTAGATGATCACCAGGGTCTCGCACCTCGCCCGCCACGGTAATGACGGGAGGATCTTCAAAATCAAACCGCGAGAAAACGCGCACCGTGTCGAAGGGCTTCAGCGAGACAGAATGATCTTTCGCGCCTAGAGCCTCGTCCAGATTAAAAGCGATGACTTGCGGCGTGAAGTCAGGCGGATTCAAGCGAACGATTTCAGCATGAATTTTTGACGGCTCCGGCAGCACATCGTTGTAGGACTTGATCAGGTCGGTGACTGTCATTCCGTCGCTAAAAGCATACTTCCCGGGCCGGAACACATGGCCTTCGAGATAGACGGTCTTGTCGGCATAAGGAAGAATTGGCGAGATTTTGATCTTGTCGCCGTCCTGCACTTTGAAGTCGTCCAGCGCTTTTGCCACATCCTGCGCATTGTTATTTTCCGGAATGTCCAGACGGAGCATGGTGCGGCTTTCGTGGGCTTGAACACGCTCGACGTCCACGTGACGCAACGTGCCAGAAGTAAGTACACCTCCAGCCAGTTCCAGAACTTCGGCGAGATTCTTCTCACTATGAATTTCGTAAATCGCCGGACGGCGCACCATACCTTCCACGGTCACTTCGGGCCCGAGCGGAGAGACCAGTACCGTGTCGCCCGATTGCAATCGTTCCACGCCATTGCGGACACCGTGCAACAAGAGATCGTAAACATCGACCTCTTGAATCAAAGTGTTGCCGCGATAATGACGCAGAGTGCGGAGAGAGCCGCGAGAAGTTGGCCCACCGGCCATAAAGACAGCGTTCAGCGGAGTGGAGAGCGAACTGATGTCGTAGGCTCCAGCACGTTCAACATCTCCGACGACATAAACCCTAATCGTGCGCAGACGCGCTAGTGAGACGTCGGCTTGCACATCGCGGAACTGACTTTGCAAGCTGGTCTGCACCATGCGCTGGACATCACCGAGGCTGCGTCCCGACACCTGGATCGATCCTGCCTCGGGGAGCGAGATCTTCCCTTCCCGGTCGACCACACGACGCAGCCGCTGCGCTATTCCGCCCCACAGATTGATGTTTACCCCGTCTCCAGGACCGAGCACATAATCGGGACCTGCGGGTAAATCCATGGGAAGTTGATCCAAATTCCCAGTGCCATTGCGAAAAATATCATCGCCGAAACGGACCAGCTGGGGCGAGCGTTGGCCATATTGCGAATAGAGATCGTAGAGCGAGGGCACGTCCGCATAGGGATTTACACGGTGCCGAAGTGGCGCGTGATCATCACGAGTGAACGGCTGCGCCGACATTCCGTTGCGGCGCGTGTCCAGTGAAGAGCGTTGAGTCGGTGGATTCTGATCCTGCCCATTCGGCATGCCGCCGGCGGGATAATTTCCGCCCGGCAGACCGGGCAACCGGCTGGAATCCATGGGGTTCTGCTGACCCATTAACCCGTTCGAGCCGATTATTCCTGGCGATAGCGACTGTTCGGACCGGGCGCGAATCAGACCCGGAAGCTGGTCGGGACTTATTCGTTCCATCGACCCTATAGCACCGGATCCCATGGAACCGGAGTCCATGGGCATGGCGTCAAACTCATCGGAATCCTGCATCTGCGCTTGTTCTAACGCACGGCGGCTATCATATTCAGGTTCAGGCTGCGTTCTTGGTTCAGACTGCATCCCTGGTTCAGGCTGCGCGCCTGGAGAGCTTTGCGGTGATTGCGGAACGTAACCTGGGCCGTAGGGGGATTGTGCAGGCTGAGAACTCCCGGAGTCTTGAGTCGACCAATATTTCTCTTCCTGGCTCGTGTTCCGATTCTTCGCCGCGGCATCTGCAGGTGAACTTGATTCCGCGCCTGCTTTAATCGGGAGCGAATTCCGGTTCGCCGCCTGCCGTTGACGTTCTTCCCGAGTCGGAAGCGCGCGGATGTAGAGACGCTTCGATACTTCTTGCGTAGCCAGAACGCGGATATTTTCGTCTTCTCTCAGCAGACGGAAGAGCGCATCATCCGTTAAATCATCGGCGTCAAGGATTCTGCCCTGTTCGAATGCCTTTCTTACTAACAGCTTCTTAACCTCGAGGAGAAGTCCGGTTTCTTTCTGAAGCAGAGCGACCAGTTTGTCCGCTGACAAGGAGACGGATTGCTCCGCCAGGCGCTCGGCCTGTGAACGGGACTCTTCAAGCGCGCGAGTTCTTCCATAGACGGGAGAATCCTGACAGAGTACTCCAGTCGCGGAAAAGATAAGAGAAAAGGCGAGGAGGAATAAGGTGATAAGTGAGAATCGAATCCTAAGAACCATTTTGAAGTCTCTTGACTAATAGCATTACTACGGAAGAAGTGAAGCCGTCTGAACTCCACATTTAGATGGGCTCAGCTACATCGGCTCAACGTCGGCTTCGTCGACTTCCAGCATCACCGAGCGCATGATGAGCTCGATTGAAAGCACGAGTCGGAACCCGTCCTTGCGACGGATCATGATGCCTTCCGCATCCGCAAGCGGCCCCGCTTTAACTCGAACCTTTCTGCCCTGTCGCAGATAGGGATGAGGCTGTGGCTGCAGACCTGCGGACATACTTGATTCGAGAGCGCGGATTTCGGAATCCGGCAGCGGTGCTGGCTGTCCCTGAAACGTTACAAAGCGCAGCACTCCGGGAGCACGAAGAACACCCAGACGTTCGCGGGAATCGGGCCGGATGTTCACGAACACGTAGCCCGGGAAGAGCGCCATGTCCAATTCCTGGCGACGATCCTTCCATCGGCGTACGCTGCGATATGTAGGAAGCAGGTAGTTTAGTCCGGTCTGCTCGAGGTGCCGAGTCACACATTTTTCATGCCGAGGCCGCACAGATACAGCGTACCAATTCGACGGAGTGTGGTCCTCGGTGGAGGACGAGGCGTGGCAAGATATTTCGGGGCTAATCATTTCCCGATACCCGTCACGATTATGGAATGTGTTTTCGATCACCTTTTCGAACTCCGACTCGTAGCTCCGCCATCTCAGTTACATTCACAAAATGAATGTAAACTTATGTATAGCAAGACTTTATGGCCGAAAACCGGCCATTGCCGATTACTGCCGCACCGAACCGACTAATGACGGCCGATCTCTCAGGGCGCTAAGGATTCCCGCCTCCGAGCTTTCCAGCGGTTTGGTGCGAACGTCTACATTCGCCCAATAGAACAATCCACGATTCTGTTCTGGGGCAAGCGCGACGATTTTCATTTGCGGATACTGGCCTAGCAAGAATCCACACTGCGCCACGCGCTTGTCGGCATCTTCCAGCGCGAGGATCAAGACATCGGGTCGAGCTTCCTCGACTGCTCCGATCAACTCTTCCTCATCCTGCACTTCACCAATAACCTCGATATCCGGCTGGTCTGCGATCACGGCAAGCACAAGTTCTCGCATCAGCCGTGGACGATTCGCAACCAGCACTCGGACTCGTTTCACCAGGCATGCCCCTCGTACTTCACTTCTACTATCTGCTAACCAAGCGAACAAGATTCAATTGCGTACTGGAAGCTCGCATCAAAAACAATCCAAAGAGGTACCACAATCACGGTTCTAACAAGTACTACGCCGAGTACTAAGGAGAAAGACGACAAAGAAAAAAGAGGAGCATCCGAAACAAGATTCTGAAATCACAAAGAACCTCACCAAAAGGAAATGTAGAAAGAACTGTTACAGGTGGTTTTGACAATCCGACAAAGTTTTCTTGGTACAATCTGGCGGATCAGCTGACTGTAAAAAGCCGGCGAAGTAAGTCATGAAAGAGCGAGCAACTCGCGGGTTGGGCGATCGAAAGATTCAAGCGGCATTGAGCACTCTGGAGGACGAACGCCGACTCGACCTGGACCACTTGTTTAGCGTTGCCTATGAGGAACTCCATCGTATTGCGCGGTCGGTGAAGTATTCCGGACCGGACGCGACCATTAGCCCGTCAACTCTTGTCAATGAGGCTTGGCTGAGGCTGAGAAAATCTCCCAAGTTGACAGTCTGTTCCGAACTCCATTTCAAGCATATCGCCGCGCAGGCGATGCGTCGTGTGCTGGTTGAAGCTGCCCGGCGGCGCTGGGCCCAGAAACGCGGAGGCAGCGGCTCTGCAATCTTTGTCGCCTTTGACGACTCGATACACGCGCCAGTTGCGAGCGACCAGGATTTGCTGGCGCTCGACGCAGCCCTCGAGGAACTAAAAAGCGTCAGCCCGCGACAATCGATGCTGGTGCAGATCCGATTTTTCGGCGGCCTGGGCGTGGCACAAGCCGCGGAGTTGCTTCGTGTTTCGGAATCCACGGTGCTTCGCGAGTGGCGAACGGCGAAGGCATGGTTGGCTTCGCAAATCCTGCGCAAGCGCTAACCAACAGCAGTCCTTAAGTAGTCGGCCGTTAAATAGT
>Ga0209006_10000583_pt1 | contig 34120 bp, 42 predicted proteins | sample JacPin_JW_Ref_O2_FD_188567 | JGI IMG/M metagenome (GOLD analysis project Ga0209006, IMG submission 188567) | Forest soil microbial communities from Algoma, Ontario, Canada - Jack Pine, Ontario site 1_JW_Ref_O2 (SPAdes) (version 2) | ecosystem: Environmental > Terrestrial > Soil > Boreal... | reverse complement strand
TGTAGGCGGAGTTGTACCCCTCTGCGGAGCGCGGAAACGCGCGCATGAAAGCTCTCAATGGGGGAACAGGTCAATTGCCGGATGGGCCACGGCCCGACCGGCGAGCAGCGAGAAACACATACGACACGTCAGGTAAAAGTGGAAAGGATTACGCAATGGGTGCTGCTGACAAAGGATCGAACAAGGTCGACGAGTTGAAGGGTCGAGTGAAGGAACTGGCTGGGCGCGCGTCCGGCGGTTGACCGCGAGCGTGCGCTGGCGGAGCTGGCGCGCAGGTATCTGGTGGGCCACGCGCCTGCGGATGCGCGCGATCTGGCGCGCTGGGCAGGCCTGCCGCTGCGCGACGCGCGCGCAGGGCTCGAGGCGATTGCGCGTGAGCTGCACCAGCGCGCTGACGGCCTGCTCGAGTTGGCGCCGCGCGTGGGCGCGGGCGCGGAGGAGCCGGCGAGGCTGCCGGCGCCACGGATGTTGGGGGCATTCGACCCGCTGCTGCTTGGCTGGTGCTCGCGCGAGGCGCTGCTGGGTGGCAATCGGACGATCGTGACGATCAACGGCATATTCAGACCTTTTGCGCTCGTACGCGGCCGTGCGGTTGCGGTGTGGAGCATTGCTGCGGGGAAGCTCACGCTGAAGCCTTTCGCCCCGATCGCCGCAGCCGACGAGCGCAAGCTGCGCGCGGACGGTGAGCAGACGCTGCGCTACCTCGGACTTGCGCGCGCCACAGGCGCGGTCAGTGGCGCTGCGTGACGGGCAGACGCAGCACGGGCGCGCTCGTGGGGGAGGAGCTCCCGCCGAGCGGCTCGCTGGTGACGGTGATCTCGCGAACGCCTCGCAGGCTGCCGGGCACCTCGACCGCGGCGTTGCCTTCGCTTGTGACGGTGAACAGCGCGTCGGTGGGCCGCGGTGGCGCGCTGGGGCGGTTCAGCCAGACCTCGTAGATCTCGCCGACGGGCGGCTCGGGCATCCCGGAGACGATTAGTTCGGCGCGGGGTCCCGAGCTTCGCACGCGCGCGTGCGTAGTTCGCGCACTGAGCGTGGCGGCGGAGGAGTGCGTGCGCGGGCGCCTGACGGGCGCGACGCGCTCGAGCGCGAAGAGGCCCGTGGCGAGCAGCGCGGCGAGGACCGCAATCGAGCCGCCGAGCACCAGCCGGCCTCTCCGGGAGATGCGCGCGGGCCTGCGCGTATCTGCGTAGCCCTCGCCTCTGACGGTGGCCAGCACCCGCTGGCGCAGCCTTCCCGGCGCAGCTTGCGGAATGTCCGCCGAGCGCTCGGATCTGTGCGGGCGCATCCAGCTCGAGCGCGGCGCGTGAGGCATCAGCTGGGCGGATACGTGCAGGACATCAAGTCTCTTAACGCACAGGGCCCGGGGGTGGATCACAGGAGCAGCTTGAAGTTCGCATTGATCCAGAACTGCATGTGGGCCGTATTCACAAAAACAACGGTCGTATGCACTGCAAGGCGCGTGCGGCCCATCTCCAACCCCCGAGATAGGGAGAAACACATGAGTCACGAGATCAACCTCTCCGAGGTCGATGTAGACGGCGCCGTCCGCGAAGCGGCGGACGGCGTGTCCGGCGACACACGCCTGGACTTCCTCAAGAAGGCCGGCGTTGCCGGAGGCGCCCTGGTCGGATCGGGTGCCGTGCTCTCGGCATTCGCACCGGCTGCGTTCGCCGGTCCGGGTGGCCGTCCGCCGACGAAATTCGGTAAGGGCGACATCGGCATCCTCAACTACGCGCTCACCCTGGAGTACCTGGAGGCGGCGTTCTACAACGGCGCCACGGCAGCCAAACTGGCGTTGACGCCTCAGGCGGCTGCGTTCCTGACGGTGGTGACGCGGGACGAGAACGCCCACGTTGCTTACCTGAAGAAGGCGCTCGGCAAGAAAGCCGTTGCGTCGCCGATGTTTGAATTCGGTGAAGCCAACACGAACGTGGAAAAGTTCATGGCTACGGCGTACGTGCTCGAGAACACAGGCGTGCACGCTTACCTCGGACAGGTCGGCAACATCCAGGACAAGGCGTACCTGAAGGCCGCCGGCTCGATCCTCACGATCGAGGCACGCCACGCTGCTGTGATCGGTTCACTGAACGAACCGGCCGGCAACGACATCGCACCTGAAGGTCCGTTCGACGTGCCCTACACCGCCGGTAAGGTGCTCGCGGCTGTCACGGCGACGAAATTCATCAAGTAACACCGCCGTTGATGTAGCGACGGCGTCGTCTCGCGGCAGGTTGCGCGAGTCGGCGCCGTTTTGCGTTAAACGCGCCCCGTCCACGGGTCTCTGATGGCAGAGCTTCCGGCGGAGATAGTGATCCATCTCGACACTCGCTGCGAATAGGTGACATGAACAGTGCGGGCGATGGGCTCGCATGAACAGTGCGGGCGATGGGCTCGCGGACTCCATTGGTTACGAAGCGGAGGTAAGAAGATGTCCAGTACGACCAGCGAGCACAGCAGGGCCGGCGAGGAGTCCCCACCACAGCCTGCGGGGATCGTCGAGCGCTTGGTGCGCGACGATGTGGACCGCAAGCGGTTCTTGAAGATGGCGGGCACGGCGGGCGCGGCGAGCTTTGGCGCGTTCGTCCTTGCGGCGTGCGGCAGCAGCACGAAAACGAGCTCCTCGGCCACGACAGCGGCGGCGAGCACCGCGACGAGCACGACGGCGAGCGCAACCACAGGCGACATCGCGATTCTGAACTACGCGCTGACGCTCGAGTATCTGGAGCGTGAATTCTACGCGAAGGTGGTTGCGTCGGGCCTGTTCAGCGGCAAGGTCGGAAGCCTGATCAAGGAATTCGGCAGCCAGGAGGCAACGCATGTGGAAGCGCTGAAAGGCGCTGTGTCGAAAATGGGCGGGACCCCGGCGGCGAACCCGAACGGCAAATTCCCGATCACGAGCGCCACGCAGGTTGCAGGCTTGGCGTACACGGTGGAGAACCTCGGAGCGGCCGCATACCTGGGCCAGGCGGGGAACATCCAGAGCCCGGAAGTGCTGGCGACGGCGCTTGCGATCCACTCGGTAGAGGCACGCCACGCGGCGACGCTGGGCACGTTGGTCAAGAAGTCGCTTACACCGGATGGCCCGTTCGCCAAGCCGGACGACATGTCAATGGTGCTGGCGGCGGTCAAGCCGTTCCTGGCCTGATCGCAGGTTGAGAAAAGGAGCTGAAAGCAATGTCCAACCAAACACTTACCGATACCGGCGACCTCGCCCTGGCGAATCCGGAGCTTGTGGAGCTCGAGGTGAGCGGGCTGACCCGTTCGAGCTTCCTGCTGCGCGGCGCACTTGCTGCGGGCGCGGTGTACGGAGTCGGCGCGGTGACGCCGTTCGTCTCGCAGGCACTGGCAGCCGGCAGCAGTGGCGACGTTGAAATCCTCAACTTCGCGCTGACGCTGGAGTACCTCGAGTCGGACTTCTACAACGTCAAGGGCAAGGAAGTGCACCTGAGCGGAACGGCGAGGTCCTACGCAAAGCTGTTCGGCGAACAGGAGGCCGAACACGTCAAGGCGCTGACCTCGACGATCAAGTCGCTGGGTGGCAAGCCGGCGGCGAAGCCGACGTTTGCGTTCCCGGCGAGCAGTCAGAGCTCGTTCATGGCACTGGCATCGGTGTTGGAGAACACGGGCGTGAGCGCATACAACGGCGCCGCGCCGTCGCTGAAGAGCAAGGAAGTGCTTGCCGCAGCGGGGAGCATCGTGCAGATCGAGGCCCGTCACGCGGCGGCGATCAACCTGCTGATCGGCAAGTCGCCGACGCCCACACAGGGCTTCGACGTGCCGCTGATGAAGGCTCAGGTGCTGACGAAGATCGAACCGCTGATCAAGAAGTAGCGACGAGGAACTGCGGGGGCCGCGGGTGATCCGCGCGCGGTCCCTGCGCGTAGAAGTAGTTATCGGCCCGCAAGACGGGCGCACAGAATTCGATCTCAGGAGGAACCCACAACCATGGGACTTGACAACCCGATCCACATAGCTTTTCTGCTGATCCTGCTGCTGCTGGTCTTCGGGGCCAAGCGACTGCCGGAGATGGGCCGCTCGCTAGGCGACGGCATGCGCGGCTTCAAGGACGCGATCAGCGGCGACGCCCCCGCGACTTCCCACCCGATGGCTCAGCCGACGCTGGTCGCTCAGCCCCAGACGCAGGAGGCAGCGGCGACTGTGCAGCAGGTGCCCGTTCAGCAGGTATCCGCGCAGCACGTTCCCGTCCAGCAGGTTCCGGCTCCGGTGCAGGTCCAGCAGGTCCCGGCTCCGGTGCAGGTCCTACCGACTCCCCAGCCGGTAATGGAGAAGCTCCCCGCCTAGAGCGGGGGCTTCTCCGGCAGTACCTACCATCGCGCACCAAAAGCGCAAGCGGACACTCACACACCACCCCGAACCAGACGGCCGGCCGGCCTGTCAGCGACACCCACAGACCAGACGGCCTGACCGGCCTACCACTGACACCCAACGGAGACGAGCGAGCACACCATGGCAACAGCGGCGGTACGCAGCATCGGACATGAAGACCGCATCAGCGTGGTCGACCATCTGGAGGAGCTGCGTGGCCGTCTGATCGTGTGCCTGGCCGTGGTCGGGGTGGCGTTTGGCTTCTGCTTCTGGCAGAACCACGCGCTGCTGAACATCATCAACGCGCCGCTGGCCCACCAGACGCAGAAACAGGTGAAGGCGGGCAACGGTCCGCTGGGGTCGACGTACACGGTGCAGGAGAGCGCACGCACGGTTGCCGCGGAGCTGAAGTCGGTGGTGCAGACACTGCAGCGCCCCGGCAGCGGCGCGTCGGCGGCGACGAAGTCATCGCTGGCGAAGGTGGAACCTCAGCTGAACAAGGCGATCACGCATCTGTCGGCGGCTCCGACGGGCAACAAGCCGGTGACACTGGGGATCGGTGAGCCGTTTGCGACGACGGTCGGGATCTCGTTCATCTTCGCGATGATCCTGTCGCTGCCGATCATCCTGTACGAGCTGTACGGCTTCTTGCTGCCCGCGTTCAGCCCGGAGCAGCGACGGGTGACGACATCGCTGATGTTGTCGATCCCGTTCCTGTTCGTGGCGGGCGTGGCGTTTGGCTACTTCGTGGTGCTGCCCGCGGCTGTGCGCTTCTTCCAGAACTTCAACAGCGGTGAGTTCAACGTGCTGGTACAGGCGAGCCAGTACTACCACTTCGCTGCGGTCGTGCTGCTGGCGATGGGCCTGGTGTTCCAGGTCCCGGTGGGCGTGCTCGCGGCGACGCGCGCGGGGATCGTGACCACGAAGCAGCTGCGCCACAACCGCCGCTACGCGGTGCTCGCGTGCGGTGCGGTGGCGGCGTTCCTGCCTGGCGATGCGATCACGTTGCTGCTCGAGACGGTGCCCCTGTATCTGCTCTTCGAGCTGAGCTTGATGATCGCGAGGTTCGTCGAGTACCGAGCCGGTCGACGGCCGGCGAGCGATGCACAGTGATCGTCGCTTCGCGGCGTGCAGCGGCGCTCGCTCAAAGCGACGTTTGAGCTTCTGTGATCCAAATGCGGGTAGGTCGCGTAAGAATGGGTGTGATGTTCAATCCCTTGCGGTCTGCTGGTGGCAGCGCTTCGACAGAGCGTTTGCGCGTGCTCGCGGACGAGGAGCTCATGCAGCTCGTCTACCGGAGCAAGGCGGACGCGTTCGAGGTGATCTATGACCGCCATGCGGGGGCCGCGTTCTCGCTGGCGTACAGGATCTGCTCGCAGCGGGCATTGGCGGAGGACGTCGTGCAGGAGGCTTTCCTGTCGCTCTGGCACAGCCGCACCCGCTATGACCGCAACCGCGGCAGCGTGCGCACGTGGCTGCTGGGCATCGTGCACAACAGGGCGATCGACGCGCTGCGACGGCGCTCGGTGCGCGACCGCGGGCTGGTGCACGACGAGGGGATCGAGGAGCGCATGGTGGCGCCGGACCGCACCGACCTGGAGGTGGCCCGTCGCGAGGAGGCGCGCGAAATCCGCGACGCGCTGGATGAGCTCCCGCAAGAGCAGAGCCAGGTGATCGAGTTGGCTTACTTCGGGGGAATGACGCACGTGCAGATCGCCGCGAAGCTGCAGATGCCGGTAGGCACGATCAAGGGCCGCATGCGCCTGGGTTTGTCGAAGATGCGCATGGCGTTGGGAGATCCCGCGGAGATGGTGCAATGAGCGTCGAGGATCGACAGCTGTGCGGCGACAACGCCGCGCCGTATGTGCTCGGTGCGCTTGAGGAGCACGAGCACGAGGAGTTCCGCAGGCACCTGGAGTCGTGCGCGGTCTGCCGCGAGGAGGTGGCTGCGCTGGAGGTGGTGACGGGCGCGCTTCCGGCGGCGGTGGAACAGCGCAGCGCCCCGGCGGAGCTCAAGCAGCGGGTGATGGCGAGCATCCACGAGGACATACGCAGCGAGACCGCGCGCGAGCTGTCGGGCAAGCGCGCACGCTCCGCGCGCGGGCCGGCACTGGCCTGGCTGAGCTGGCGCGCGCTGGCGCCGGGCGCGCTGGCAGCGGCGGCGATCGTGCTGGCCGTGGTGGCGCTTTCCTCCGGTGGCGGCAGCTCTTCTTCTACGACGCGTGTCTTCCACGCGCAGGCTCCGGCGGGCGCGGACGTGTCGCTGCGTGTGAGCGACGGCCGCGGGCAGCTAGACATCTCAGGTATGCCGCAGACGCCGCCGCAGCGGATCTACGAGGTGTGGGTCAAACGCTCGGGTGGCCCGCAGCCCACGGATGCGCTGTTCACGGTGACGAGCAAGGGCGATGCGACGGTGGGCGTGCCGGGCAGCCTGAAGGGCGCAACGGTGGTGATGGTCACAGCCGAGCCGCTGGGCGGTACGAAGGTCCCGACGAGCACGCCTGTGATCGTCGCCAACCTCAGTTAGCGCGCCCAGCATTGCCATCGCGAGGCCAGCGTGCCATCGCGAGGCCGGCGGTGCCGTCGGAGGCCCGCATTGCCATCGCAAGGCCAGCCTTGCTACGGTTAACCATATGGCTAACAGTGCGCAGCTGGACAGGACGTTCGCGGCGTGCTCGCACCCGATCCGCCGGGGCATCCTGGAACGCCTGACGGAGGGTGAGATGAGCGTAGGCGAGGCGACGCGCGACTTTGGCGTGTCCAAGCCGGCGATCAGCAAGCACCTGCGGGTACTCGAGGAGGCGGGCGCGATCGTGCGCGTAATCGACGGGCGCACGCACAGGCTGCGCATGTGCGATGCGCCGCTGCGCGAGGCGGACGACTGGCTGGTGCGCCAGCGCGAGCTGTGGGAGCGCAAGCTGGATGTGGTGGAGCAGTACCTGAAGGAGCAGCGGGCAAACGACAAAGCGAAAGAGGAAATGCGATGAGCGCGACCGATTCGACGACGCTGCGCCTGGAGCGCACGTACGACGCCACACCGGAGGAGGTGTTCGACGCATGGACGAACCCCGAGGTGCTGCGCCGCTGGTGGATGGTCGACGAGGCCAGGTCCACACCTGAAGCTGACGTGGACCTGCGCGTGGGCGGCTCCTACCGCCTGTCGATGGAGAACCCTGGGGCGGACAGCAGGCTTACGGTGCGCGGCGTCTACCGCGAGGTGGCACGCCCGGAGCGCTTGGTTTACACGTGGGCGTGGGAGGGAGAGGACGGGAGCACCGGCCACGAGAGCGCCGTGACGGTGAGCTTCGTGGGAGAGGGCGCGCGCACGACTGTGGTGGTGGAGCACGCGGGCCTGCCCGATCAGGCCTCTCGCGAACGCCACAGCGACGGCTGGCAGGCGTGCATGCGGATCCTTGGCGTGCGCGTGTTCACAGCCGTCGGTCAGGCGTCCTGAGCGGCACTGCAACGGCCGCTACGGGAAACGACGAACGACGAACTACTAAAAACAAACGAACACGAGAAGGAGATGCAGAGCGCACATGGCTAACTACCTGCTGGCTTACAAGGGCGGAACGATGGCGGCGAGCGATGAGGAGCGCCAGGTGGCGATGGCGGCGTGGGGCGCCTGGTTCGGCGGCCTGGGCGCGGCCGTGGTCGATGCCGGCAACCCGTTCGGGGGGTCGGTCACGGTGGCGGACGACACGTCCGTGAGCGAGGGCGCGCCGTCGGCGCTTACGGGCTACTCGGTGGTGAGCGCCGACAGCCTGCAGGCGGCGGGCGAGCTGGTGAAGGGCTGCCCAGTGCTCGTGGCGGGCGGCTCGGTGGAGGTCTACGAGACGATCCCCGTGATGTAGAGCTCGTGCTCGCCGATCACGACGGTGTCGCCGACATGCAGCTGGCGCCCGCGACGGTCCTCGGACTGGCCGTTGACGAGCGCTGGCTGCACGGCGAGCAGCGCCTTCACTTCGCTGCCGCTGTCGATGATCCCAGCGAGCTTCAGCAGCTGTCCGAGCCTGATGCTCTCGCCGCGGATGGGAATCTCGTTGGCCACCGCCCCCGAATGTAGCTGGGCTGACGGAGCTACCGCGGGTCCTGCTTGGCGCTCGCTTGCTCTTCCCAAAAGCTGACGGTCTCGCGCTCGTGCCTGGTCCCGAGCGCCAGGGCAAGCCACGGACCTCGACGGCCGTCTCCTGTGTCCGCTTTCTGCAGCGCTTCGTATTCGGCGAGCTTCTGGCGGTGGGTCTGTAGCTGCGCGTTGGCAAGCTCGCGTGCGTCCGCTCCAAAGAACAGCTTGAGCAGGGCGGGGTCGCGCAGCAGGTAGGGCTCGGGCGTGAGAACCGAAAGCCACGCATCCAGGGCTGCCTGTCCGCGGTCTGTAATGCGATAGAGCTTCCGGCGCCTACCGGTCGCCTCCTGTTTCTCGGTCACGTACCCGGCGCGGGCAAGTCGTGCAGGCTCGTCATACAGCTGGGAGTGGGCAAGCGTCCAGAATTGCCCGACCGAGGCCGACACCATTTGCTTCAGGTCGTAAGGCGTCGCCTCTCCGAACATCGACAGCAGGCCGAGCACGATGTGCGACGTCGGCGTGAGCTCGATCTCGTCAGACATGCACTCGACAACGATCCATTTCGGATGGTATGTTTAGGACGGTCTGTTCTAGATATCCCATAAGTGGAGGCGAGCTTAGATGACGACACTCGCAGGACGGTCCCAGCCGCTCGGAAGTGCCGGCCGCGATCGATCCGCTTGTCTGTCTGCCACGCTGGGTGCAGCGGCCACCCTTGCCTGTGCGCTGGCGGTGAGCTTTCCCCAAGCTGCCGTCGCCTCACGTCCGGGGGTCGTCCGCCACAGCATCGAGCGGCTGCCGCGCGGCGCCCGTAGCGTCGTCTCGGCGGTGCTGGGGCACCAATTCGTGCAGCGCGCCGAGCTTTCAGACAGGCCGGGAGGCAGCGGCGAACAGTTCGGCGAAGCGGTCGCCGTCTCGGGTCGCGTGCTTGTGGTCGGTACGGTCAACCACATAGCCGGGTCCAGCGGCTTCGAACAGGGCGCAGCCTACGTCTTCACCGAGCCGGCGTCCGGTTGGGCCCACGCGCGCCAGGTCGCGATCTTGAAAGCACCGAGAGGCCAGTCCGAAGAAGAGTTCGGACGGTCCGTGGCGATCGCCGGTAACACGATCGTGATCGGTGCTCCCGTCCGCGAAGTAGGCAAGCACGCCCACCAAGGCGCTGCCTTCGTGTACGTCAAGCCAGCCTCCGGCTGGAGGAGCGCCGCTCCGACAGCCGAGCTGACCGCGGCTGCAGGCGCGGCGGAAGAATTCTTCGGTGAATCGGTCGCCGTCTCGGGCAACACCGTGGTGATCGGCGCCCCCGGCCGCAAGGTGGGCGCGCACGCCGCGCAGGGGGCCGTCGATGTTTTTGCGGCGCCGCGCTTCCCACGCGCCAGTACTCCGAAACAGCTAGCCGAGCTGACTGCACCCGATGGCCAGGCAAATGACGCCCTCGGTATCTCTGTTGCGATCTCCGGCTCGACGGTCCTCGCCGGGGCCGATCTGCACCGCGTTGGCGAGACCGCCGGGCAGGGCGCGGCGTACGTCTTCGCGAAGCCCGCCGCCGGCTGGAGATACGCCCGCGTGAGCGCTCAACTGACCGATGCGGCAGGCGAAGCACATGCACTGTTTGGTCGAACTGTGGCGATATCTGAGAACGCCATCGTTGTCGGCGCACCCGATCGTGGCGGCGAGAACGCCGAACAGGGCGCGGCTTATGTGTTCGTGAAGCCCGTCTCCGGCTGGCATGGCTCGCTGACTCAGACCGCCGAGCTGACCGCCTCAGACCCGGGCAAGGGCGACCAATTCGGCGGTGCGCTCGCGATCTCCGGCGGATTGATCGTTGTGGGCGCACCGGGCCACGCAACCGGTAAGAACAGCGAACAGGGAGCCGGATATGTGTTCACGGAGCCCGCCACCGGCTGGAAAACGACGACCGAGGCCGATGAGCTCACTGCAAGGGGTGGGCTCGCGGGGGACAAGCTCGGCCTGTCCGTTGCGCTCTCGGCAGCCACGATCCTCCTCGGCGCGCCTGATCGGGCAGTGAACAGAGATCTCGGACACGGCGTCGTGTATGCGTTCCAGGCGCAACCGTGACTTGAAGCGTCCTGTCCGCTAGGCTGCAGCCGATGGGTGAGCGAAGCGGCTACGCACCGGGCACGTTCTGTTGGGCTGAACTTGCTACGAGCGACCAGGACGGCGCGAAGGCTTTCTACGCGGAGCTGCTCGGCTGGGAGTCCGACGACCGCCCGGTGGGCGAGGGCGCCGTCTACTCGATGCAGCTGCGCGACGGCAAGCACGTGGCTGCGATCGCCGGGCAGCCACAGCAGCAGCGCGACGCGGGGGTGCCGCCGCTGTGGAACTCCTACGTGTGGGTCGACGACGCCGACGCCGCAGTCGCGCAGGCCGTTGAGCTGGGCGCCACCGCGCACGCGCCGGCGTTCGACGTGATGCAGGCGGGGCGCATGGCGGTGATCCAGGATCCGCAGGGCGCCTACTTCATGCTCTGGCAGCCGGGCGAGCACCGCGGCGCGCAGCTGGTGAACGCACCGGGCGCGCTCGTTTGGAACGAGCTGCAGTCGCCGGACCCCGATGCTTCGGGCGAGTTCTACAGCGCGCTGTTCGGCTGGGAGGTGGAGCAGTTCCCGGGGATGGACCGGGTGTACCTGGCGATCAAGAACGCCGGCGCCAACAACGGCGCGATCAGCGAGCTGACTCAGCCGGGCGCGCCACCGAACTGGCTCGTGTACTTCGGCACCGAGGACGCGGAGGCGGCGCTGGCGAAGGTCACAGAGCTCGGTGGCAGCGTGCTCGCGGGCCCGATCGACATCGGCATCGCGAAGGTGGGCGTCGTCGCCGACCCGCAGGGCGCGGTATTCGCGCTCTACGCGGGCGAGCTGGAGGAATAGCGGCGCGCACGCAGCTCCGCTGCTGCGGCCTGGTGGTCGACGAGCGGCGCTGGGTAGCGAAGCCGCCGGCGCTGCGCGGCCGGCAGGAGCCACGGTTCATGCACGCCTGACCCCTCGAGGCTTTCCAGCTCGGGCACATAGCGGCGCACGTACTCGCCATGCGGGTCGAAGCGCTGGGCCTGGCGCAGCGGGTTGAGCACGCGGTTGGGGCGCGTGTCGTTGCCGGTGCCCGCCACCCACTGCCAGTTGCCGACGTTGTTGGCCACGTCCGCGTCGATCAGCAGGCTGGCGAAGTGCGCTGCGCCCGAGCGCCAGTCGAGGTACAGCGTCTTCGTGAGGAAAGAGGAGACGATCAGCCGCGCGCGGTTGTGCATGAAGCCCTCCGCGGCCAGCTGGCGCATGCCGGCGTCCACGATCGGATAGCCGGTGCGCCCGTCCCGCCACGCCTGCAGCACGCGCCGATCGCGACGCCAGCGATTGCCGCGCGGGCGATAGTCGGCGTGGGGGATGTCCGGGCGCGCGGCTAGCACCTGGTGGTGGAAGTCCCGCCAGCAGAGCTGGCGCGCGAAGTCCTCCGCCGCGTGGTGCTCCTCACGGTCGCTAGTGGCGTCATTGCCGTTGCCCTCCCCGCCGCCGGCGCGGTGCAGGAGCGTGGCGGCGGAGATGCAACCGAAATGCAGGTGTGCGCTCAGCCGGGAGGTGCCGTCGGCGGGGAGCTCGTCATGCAGCTCGCTGTATTCGCCGGCGCGCGTTTTCAGCCAGCGCTGGAGCTGCCGGCGCGCGGCGCTCTCACCACCGCGGGGGAGGTCGGGCGAGCAGGGCTCCCGCGTGAGGCTGGCGAGCTTCGGCGGTGGCGTGCCGCGCAGCCCGGTGGGCACGGGGATCCGTTGGGGCGCACGCGCGGGGGTGTGGCCGGCGGCGTGGCGCCACATGCGCCAGTAGGGCGTGAACACGCGGTAGTGATCGCCGCCGGTGGGAGTGAGCTCGCCCGGTGCGATGACGTTCACGCCGTGGAACGTGCGCAGCGCAATCCGCGCGCGCTCGCAGGCCGCCTGCAGGCGATCGTGGCGCTGACGCGCGTAGGGGGTGTGGTCGGCGCTCATGTAGATCGCCTGGGTGTCCCATTCGCGCGCGAGCTCGAGCGTCTCCCCGACGACGTCGCCTCTGCGCACGAGCAGCGCTGCACCGCGCCGGCGCAATGAGTCGTCGAGGTCGCACAGGCAGTCGAGCAGGAACGCGAGGCGGTTGGGCGCGCCGCAGCTGCCGGCGAGCAGCGTGCGGTCGAGCACGAACGCGGGAACCACCTCGCTGTGCTCGCGCACGGCGGCTGCGAGGGGGGCATGGTCGCGCACGCGCAGGTCGCGCGTGAACAGCACGAGCGCGCGGCTCATCCGATCGACGGCGCGGCGCGCGCCTCGCGCTTCTCCTGCAGCGCTTCGCTGCGCTCTTCCTCCAGCGCGTGCTCGAGCGCGCGGTCGAACGACATCGGCTGAATCTCGAACGGCTGGGCCCCGGAGGCGTCGGTGACGATCGTCTCGGTGGTGAGACCCTCGACGAGCGGGCGCGCGACGTTGGTGTCCACGGGCGTGACCAGCCCGAGCCACAGCGCGGACAGCCACGGCGTGATGAACGGCACGGGCAGCTTGGGGCGGGGGCGCATGCCCATCGCAATCGCCATGCGGTCGAGCATCGCGCCGTAGGCGAGCACGTCCGGGCCGCCGATCTGCACCTCGCGACCGAGCGACTGCGGCACGTGTGGCGCGCGCATCAGGTACTGGACGACGTCGTCCACGGCGATCGGCTGGGTGGCGATGCGCAACCAGCTTGGGGCGATCATCACGGGCAGCCGTTTGACCAGATAGCGCAGCGTGCGGTAGGACTCGCTGGCTGCGCCGACGACCATGGCGGCGCGGAAGTAAGTCAGCGGCGGACCCTCCTGTTCGAGGGTGAGCGCTGTCTCGTGGCGGCTTTGCAGGTGCTTGGAGACGTTCTCGTCTCCAAGACCGCCGAGGTATGCGATCCGCGCCACGCCCTCGCGCGTTGCCATGCGCGCGAAGTTGGTTGCGCCCTCGCGCTCGCGCTCTTCATAACCGGCGCCGCCTGCCATCGCGTGGACGAGGAAGTAGGCGATGTCGATCCCCTCGCCCAGGCCCTCGAGCGAGCGCGCGTCGGTGATGTCGCCCTTGACGATCTCGCAGCCGGCGCGCTGGAGGTGCGCGGCGCGGGCTGGGTCGCGCACGAGGCAGCGCACATGCGCTCCGTCTGCGAGCAGCACTTGGGTGAGTCGGCCTCCGATGAACCCGGTCGCTCCGGTTACGAGCGCGTGTGTAGCGATCAGCTGAGGTTAGCTGTGTCCCCGCCCCGCCGCTCGGCGAGGTCGGGACCGGTGGTCGTGGTCATCACCGTTGCACCGCTCCCGCCGAGCGCGCGCCGCACGAGACCGGGGGCGAGCACGCGCAGCGCGGCGGCGAGCGCGTAGGGGCGGGGCACGTAGCGTTCGGCGCGGCGGCCGATGCCCGCGTCGTAGATCGCTTGGGCGCCCTGCTCCGGGGTGGAGACGATCCAGCGCGTCCACGGCTTCTCGGTGAGCTCTGATTGGGGGAAGCCCTCGGTGGAGATGAAGCCGGGGAGCACGAGCCCCACGTGCACGCCGTTCGCCTGCTCCTCGAGCCAGAGCGCGTCCGACCAGCCGGCGAGCGCGAACTTGGAGGCGCTGTACGCGCCGCTGCCGTCGCGGGCGACACGCCCGGCGGTTGACGACACGTTGACGATCGCCGAGGGAGCCGATGCCCGCAGCAGCGGCAGCAGCGCCTCGGTGAGTCGCACCGGCGCATCGAAGTTCACAGCCATCGTGCGCCGCACGTTCTCGTAGCCGCCGTCGGCGAAGCGTGCGCGCCAGGCCGCGCCGGCGTTGTTGACGAGCAGGTGCAGGCTGCCGTGGTGCTCGAGCACGTGCTCGAGGATGCGCTGGGGCGCGTCCTCATCAGTGAGGTCGGCGGCCACATAGCTGACGCGTTGCTCGCCGAGCTCGGAGGCCAGCCGGCTGAGCCGCTCCTCACGGCGCGCGACGAGCACGAGCGAGGCGCCCGGCTCGCGCGCCAGGCGGCGCGCCGCGGCTTCGCCGATTCCGCTGGAGGCGCCGGTGATGAGCATGACCCTGGCCATCGAACGCTAGCCTGTCAGATCGGCTACACGATGAGCACGCCCGCACCCAGCGACGTCGACGACGGCGCTTCCGGCGAAAAGGCTTCGCCCCGCAAGCGCGAGGCGCTGGAGCTGTTCCGCGGCCTGCCGCGCCACTACGACGCGCTGTCGGCGGCGCTCAGCTTCTGGCAGGACCCGCGCTGGCGCCGCGCGCTCGTCAGCGCCGTCGATCCGCGCGAGGGGCAGCGCGTGCTGGACGTGGCGACGGGCACGGGCATGGTGGCGGCGGAGCTGCTGTCGCGGGCTGATTGCTCGGTGGTGGGCATCGACCAGAGCGCGGAGATGCTGGCCGGCGCCCGCGCGCGCTTTGCGGCGGCTGACAGCGCACGCGTGGAGCTGCTGGAAGGCCAGGCGGAGAGGCTGCCGTTCGCGGACGCGAGCTTCGATGCGCTCACCTTCACCTACCTGCTGCGTTACGTGGATGACCCGGCGGCCACCGTGCGCGAGCTCGCTCGGGTGCTGCGCCCGGGGGGCCGCATCGGCTCGCTGGAGTTCGGCGTGCCGCCGTGGCTGCCGGCGCGAGTCGCGTGGCGCTTCTACACGGCCGTGGGTCTGCCGACGCTGGGTCGGCTGGCCTCGCGCGAATGGGCTGAGGTGGGCCGTTTCCTGGGCCCGAGCATCCGCGGCTTCTACGCGCGCCATCCCGTGGAGCGGATCGTCGGCTACTGGGAAGAGGCAGGTCTGCGCGATGTGCGGGTGAGGCGTATGAGCCTCGGCGGCGGCGTGGTCATGTCCGCGGTCAAGGACGGTGAGCCCGATGGGTAGTGAGGCGCAGGTGGGCTCGGCCCCGAGGCGCCGCCCGGTCGGTGGTGCCCGCGGGGGTCACGAGCTCCCCGCGCATGAGGTTCCCGCGCACGAGCGCCCGGCGTTCTACGCGCGCGGGCGCGGGCGCGTAGGCGACCTGGTGACGCTGCTGCACCCGCCGTACACGGCGTGGCACCTGAGCTACTTCGCGCTGGGTGCGGCGGTGGCGCCCACGCTGCACGTCGATCGTCTGCTGTGGGGCCTGGCGGCTTTCGCGCTGGCGGTGGGGGTTTCCGCGCACGCGCTGGACGAGCTGCACAATCGTCCGCTCGGCACGGGCATCTCCTCGCGCACGCTGGCGGTGCTGGGCGTGGTGGGCCTGGTGGGGGCCCTGGCGATCGGGGTGGCGGGCGTGCTGAGCGTATCGGTGTGGCTCGCGCCGCTGGTGCTCGTGGGCGGGCTGTTCCTGCTGGCTTACAACCTGGAGCTGGCGGGAGGGCGCTTCCACAGCGATCTGTGGTTTGCGATCGGCTGGGGAGGCTTCCCTGCGTTTACGGGGTACTTCGTGGAGGCGGAGAAGGTGGCGCTGCCGGGTCTTCTGATCGCGGCCGGATGCACCACGCTGAGCGTTGCGCAGCGGCGCTTGAGCGCGCCGGCGCGTGAGCTGCGCAGGCGTACGCTGGCCGTGAGCGGCGAGCGCACGATGCGCGACGGCGCCAGCCGGCCGTTGACGCTCGAGGGGGTGCTGGCTCCGCTGGACGGTGCGCTTGCGGCGCTGTCGCTGGCGATGGTGATCACGGCGTGCGCTGTGGTGGCGTCACGCCTTTGACGATCAGCTGCTCGAGATATGGCCTGAACAGCGTGGCGATCGCAGCGGCGGTCATGTTGGTGGGTCCTTTGGGCAGTGCTGCGTAGCTGATCGCCAGACGCACGAGGCACTCGCTGAGCAGTTCTGCGTCGCGGCGCTCGAGCGGCGGCCAGCTGTCGAGCATCACGGCTGTGAGTTGCTCGACGGCGCGCTCGACGATCGGCGTGCCCTGGATCGTGAACAGCGCGAGCAGCTCCTCCGCGCCGTCACCGTCGATGATCGTGCGTACGATCGGGTTCTGCGCGGCACCCTGCAGGAAGACGTCGAAGGCAGCGGCGAGCGCGGCGGCGGGATCGTCGAGGTGGGCGGCGACGGCGCCTTCCACGGCGAGCAGGAAACGGTCGGTCTCGCGCATGACGAGCACCTGCGCGAACTCCTCGCGCGTGCCGAACTCCTTGTAGAGGGTCTGGCGGCTGACGCCGGCGGCGAGAGCGATGTCGGCCATCGTGATGTCCGCCCAGCGTCGGCTCTGGAGCTCCTCGCGCGCGGCGTCGAGCAGCGTGTTGCGCAACAGCTCGCGCGCGGCGACGGCGTAGGGGATGCGTTGTGGAGTGCTGGCGATCACGGGTCCGGCTCGAAATCGACCTTATCGCGCACGCCGCAGTCCGGACAGGCCCAGTCGTCGGGGACCTCGCTCCAGCGCGTGCCGGGCGGGAATCCCTCGCGCGGATGGCCCGGCTGCTCGTCGTAGACGTAGCCGCAGGCGGGGCAGCGGTAGCGGCTCACGCGGCGATCCTGTAGCGCTGAAGCGCCCGGCGGCGCAGCCGCGGCTTGATGTTGGCGCGGGCGGGTTCGTCGTTGTAGTGCTCGAGCACGCGGTGGTCCATCACGCGCCGCCATACGGGCGGGATCACGGCGAGCACGATCATGCCGGCGTAGCCGGTGGGCAGCTGCGGCGCGTCCTCGACGTGGCGCAGCGCCTGGTAGCGGCGGATCGGGTTGGCGTGGTGGTCGGAGTGGCGCTGCAGGTGGTAGAGCAGGACGTTGGAGGCGACGTTGTTGCTGTTCCAGCTGTGCTCTGGGCGCGTGCGCTCGTAGCGCCCATCGTCTGCCTTCTGGCGCAGCAGGCCGTAGTGCTCGAGGTAGTTGACGACCTCCAGCAGCGAGAAGCCGAGGACGGCCTGGATTGCGAGGTAGGGCAGCACGACGAACCCGAAGCCGGCGACGAGCGCGGCGAAGAGCACGACGGTCATCGCCCAGGCGCCGAGGATGTCGTTGCGAAGGCTCCACGGTCCTCTGTCCATGCGCTCGAGACGTATGCGCTCGAGGTGCCAGGCGGAGCGCAGGCTGCCGATGACGGTGCGCGGCAGGAACGCGTAGAAGCTCTCGCCGAGGCGCGCGCTGGCGGGATCCTCGGGCGTTGCAACGCGCACGTGGTGGCCGCGGTTGTGCTCGATGAAGAAGTGACCGTATGCGCTCTGTGCGAGCGCGACGCGGCTGAGCCAGCGCTCCATCGAGGCGCGCTTGTGCCCGAGCTCGTGCGCGGTGTTGATGGCGATGCCGCTGACCATGCCCATCGTCACCGCCAGGCCGACGTCATCGACGGTGGAGAGGTGTCCGTGCGACCACAGCCAGCAGGCGAACACCAGCCCCGCGTACTGGATCGGCAGGTACAGGTAGGTGCACCAGCGGTAGTAGCGATCCTGCTCGAGCCACTTGATGACCTCGTCGGGCGGGTTGCGCCGGTCCAGGCCCAGCGCCAGGTCGAGCGGCGGGAAGATGCCGAACACGAGCATCGGCCCGTAGAACCAGAAGACGCCAAGGCCGGTGATGTGCACGAGCGCCCAGGACATGAAGGGAAGCGTGGGGATCAGCAGCCCCAACAGCCATGCGTGGCGCTTGGGGTCGCGCCACGTGGGCGCCTCCTGGGTCTGCGCTACAGCGGACATCGATGCGGCCTCCTCGGTTGTCGTCAAGCGAGCTTCTGTCCGCCGACTTTACACCAGAGGGGTGTCATGTCAAGCACAACGACGTGCACGCATCCGCCGACGGGCGTCGCGAGTCGCGATGCACTGCGCGGCTAGGGGTGGGCCGTGTGAGCCGGCGGGTCAGACGCTGGGCGGACGGCGAGATTCGAGGTATTCCCGATTCTCGCGGCGCTCGCCTTTGACCTGCACAGCGATGTAGACGACGATCACGTTGACGACCACGCCGATGCCCCCGAACGTGAAGATCAGGCCGATCGTCTTGTCGAAGGCTTCGCTGGCAGCGATGAGCATGCGGGGAGCCTAGCAACGGATGGGGCGCCAGTGTCGTAGCCTTGGTGGGCCGCCGTCGACAGCGAATCGACGACCCATTGTGGAGAGGTGCCGGAGCGGTTGAACGGGCGCGACTGGAAATCGCGTAACGGGGGAAACCTCGTTCGGGGGTTCGAATCCCCCCCTCTCCGTCTCAGTTCTGGCCGGCCCTCAGGTTCCGGAGCCTGCCTCCCGCACGCAGGACCCCGGGCGCATGGCGCGCAGCCGTCAACACCATCCGATCGCCAATGCGAAACCTACGGTTCTGGTCCGGAGGGAGCAGTGGCTCTGTCTGCTCGCCGACGGCAAAGAGCTCCCACCGCCCAGGTATGCCTTTGAGCTCGTGTTCACCGCATGGCCTGAGCACGATGCCCGACCCGGTGACGAGATCCTTCACTGTACGGGACACCAGTACTTGCCCGCCTCCGGCATGCCCGCTCACCCGCGCTGCGATGTGGACGGTGACCCCGGCTATACCATCGGCCAGTAGCTCGCACTCCCCAGTGTGAAGTCCAGCGCGGATCTCTACGTCGATCTCGCCGGCACCGGCAATGATGCGCTCGGCGCAGCGAATCGCTTGTGCCGGCCCCTCGAAGGTGCTCAACGAGCCATCTCCGATCATGTCGATGAGCCTTCCGCCTGCAGCGTCGACCTCGCCACGAACGAGCCGCGTGTGCTCGGAGAGGATGCCGCGCCAGACGCTGTCACCAACCCGTAGGGCATGTTCGGTTGAACCGACGATGTCCGTGAACAGCACCGTCCTGAGGCTACGCAGCGCGCTTTGCTCCTGGACCGCGCCGAACATGAACTTCTCGGCGCGCTGCTCATAGGCGGCAAAGAACTCAGCCATGCTGCCGGTCGCCGGCAGCTGGTCGAAGGTTGCGTTCGGCAGCAGCTCGGCCACTTGGCGCATCACTCCTTCGGGCAAAGTGTGTCCTTGCGAACGGAGAGCCAGCACAGGCGCCTGTACCAGCGGCAGAACATCACGCACATCCGCCGCGAACGTTGCGGCGTGGATCGCCCTGACGATGCCAGGGCTCCCGGCTGCGCGCTCCAGCAATCCCCACAGCCGCACATTGCTCCGCGTGGCAAGCGAAGGCATCTGCATCCGAAGCGACTCGCCGGTGCCCCAGCGGTCATGCACCCGCTCCCACGCGAGCTCATAGGCAGCGAGCTGCTCTGGCCCGGCCCATCCGACCAGGTCATCGAAGGCCGCCGACCGCCAGCCCTGTACGAACGGGTTCCAAAGGACAAGCCCGTCAACCCGCTCGGGATGCTGGGCGGCGAAGACCAACGCTCCCAGGCAAGCGTCGAAGATCGCGAAGATCGTCGCCGCCTTGAAGTCGCAGGCGTCCATCACACCGCCCAGATCGGCGGCGCGCTCCTCCAGCGTGGGGACATGTGCAACAGGGTCCGACAAGCCCTGACCGAGCTGGTCGTACATCACGCAATCCTCCTGGTCGGCCGCTCGCATGAACGAGTCATAGAGCGCCGGGTCCGTCCAGGAGAGGTCCAGGTTGCCCACCGCCGGCCCGATCGCCACGATGCGGCGACTCCCTTTACCCCACCGCTGGTAGGCGATGCTTCCTCTCTCGCCCACCACATACCTGATGGCTGGTGCCTCCATGGGCAAGCGATCCTAGACCCCGGCAAGCACCAACCGCTGCCCCGCGATCCCGTTCAGCCGAAGCGGCGCGCGTGCAGCCGTTTGATGCGCTCCGAGGCCGGGGCATGTTTCGAGAATTCAGCCAGGGCAGTACACGAGATGAGGCACGCGCGAACGTCATCGACGCCCTGCGGCTCATGCTCTCTCCCGAGCCCAGCGAGGCGGGCGATAGACGCGAGCGTGAAGCGCTGCATCTGACGATCGCTGCATGAAGCGGCGGGATCTGGAGCGCCATCTACGCGCTCATGGGTGCCGGCAGATCGATGAGGGCGGCAACCACGCACGATGGCCGGCTCGCAGGGCGAGCGCTCAGCCGTCCCGCGCCACCGCGAGATCGACTACGGACTGGCGCGCAAGATCTGCCGCCAACTCCAGGTGCTGCCTCCGACCGGTGCCCGTTGATGCTGCTCAGCCAAAGCGCTGCGCCTGTAGCTGTCTGATGCGTTCCCAGGTCGGGTCATGTTTCGAGAGTCGTCCCGTTAGCCCCGTTTTCGCCGGGTTTGTAGCTGTTGTTCGAACTCGCATTTCCTGGGGTGTCCCAAGCGCCGTTCATGCTTGACGCGTGCCTGATCTCATCAACGAGCTGCTCGCCACCGAAGCGGCCATCGACAAGCTCGGGGCTCGCGGGATCTCGGTCGGCGAAGCCGGGCAGGTGATCTGGAATCGCTACGTCGTGATCCGAAACCGCCGAGGCAGCGCAGAGCGCCTCCAGCGCGACATCCGCAGACTTCTGATCGGGTGCAGCGACAACCGCCGATTTCTCACGCTGGTGATCGAGAAAACGATCGAGCCAACGACGTGGCTGCTCGTCACGGGCTGGGAGTCAACATCCGCTGAGCGTATGATCTTGGAGAAGGCATGAGCCGTTCAGACACCGACCCGCTGCCCGGAGACTTCGATGAGGAGCTCAGGGATCTAGATCCAATGGATGTCCAGGTCGTTGAGGCTTCGCACAGCCGTCGTCTGGTTGTGCAGTTCACGCTCGATGGTGATGATGCCGCTGCGCTTCAGAAGATGGCTCGGAGTCAGGGAGAGAAGCCGGGCGAGGTCGTTAGGTCCCTCATCCGCGCTGCTTCAGATCGAGCTGCGTAGCTCCGGCAAGACGGCCGGCTCTGGTGACCAAGACAGCGAGGTCGAAGCCATGAAGCACTGAGGCGATTGGAGTCGTCGCGCGCGAGCTCGCCGGTGCTCTCCCCAAGGCACTCCCTCAGTCAGTCTTCGAACCGAACCGTTCCTCGTGGAGCCTTCGGATCAGGGGCCACGGAGATTTCGAGGACTTTCCCGCCATCCCCGTTTTTGACCGAAGTTCACCGTCACGCTCGGAGTCAGGGCGAGGCGGGAGCGACCGCATAGCCGCACGCGACAGCTGCGTCTGCCAGATCGTGATCCCAGGTGACTGTGAGGAGTCCTGGGTCTCCGACGCTGATCGCCGAGGCGAGATGAACGGCGTCGTACCCGCGCAGGCCGTGAAGCTCGGCGAGTTCGCCAGCGGATCGCGCCAAGGCGCCGTCGATGCCAATCACGCGAAGCTCAGCGTACAAGTCGTCGATCGCGCGGACCGCGCTGCGCAGGGTGTCTGTATCGATTCGACCGATCCGGCAGGCCAACGCAGCCGCAGCGCGCGACTCTGGGTAGATGAGCTGACTGGATGCGACATGGCCAGCTCGGTCCCAGAGCTCTTTGGCGAGGTCTGATCCCTGCTCGGCGAAGACGAGCTTGATCAGCGCGGACGTATCGAAGTAGGCGATCAGCGGCGCTGCTCGGTGACGAGGTCGGATACCGGCCCAAGCGATCGAAGCTGCTTGTGAGCTGTACTGGGCTGCTTGGGCTGGGTCGGCTCTCGGACGAGCCCGCGTGCGCGCAGATCGGCGAGCGGGTCTCCTTCGTTCACGGGCGACAGCCGGGCTACTCGTCTGCCGCGCATCGTCACGACCACCTCGCCGCCTTGGGCGGCGTGGTGCACGTATTGGCTCAGTTGGTCGTGTAGCTCACGGATACCAACCTCGGGCTTCGGGGATGCTTTATGTGGCGTCATTTGGATGAGGATAGACGCTACCTGGAGAGGTTGCAAGGTCGTCGCTGCGGCTCCTGATCGCTCTCGTACCGATCTACTAGCTGCATGTCGGAACTCCTGGAGCTTGTTATACTCGCCAGGTATGACTGGTCGAATCGGCTCTAAGGGGCAGGTGGTGATTCCGAAGGCGTTGCGGGATCGCGTTCGCTTGCATCCGGGCGATGAGGTCGACTTCGAGTTGCGCGACGAGGAGATCGTGCTCGTCGCGCGGCGATCGCCTCTGCAACTAGGCGGCCGGTTCGCGAAGACGGGGATGGCGACTCGTCTGCTCGAGGATCGAGCACGCGAGCCTCGGTGAGCGTCTGCCTGGATTCCTGGGCAGTCCTTGCCTGGCTTGATGGCGAGGAGCCTGCGCTCTCAAGGATCGAGCAGTCGCTTGCGGATCGCCCAGTGGTGAGCTGGGTCAACCTCGTGGAGGTCTACTACCGAGTAACGCGTGACCAGGGCCAGGCGGCCGCTGACGCGACGCTGGGAGATCTTCGTGCCGCGCTCGCGCCGGATCTCCCGGGGACAGCCCGGATGATCGAGGTGGCGCGCCTGAAGGCTCGCGCGCGGATCGCGTTGGGGGACTGTTTCGCGGTGACGACCGCCGCGGCACACGATGTCCCGCTCCTCACCGGAGATCCGGAGATCATCGATCTCGCAGATTGCCCTTGCCAGACCGAGGATCTCCGGCCTCTCTGATCGAGCGCTGAGCATGCAGCGTTTGGACCGAGGCGGAACAGACGATCTGGAACCTCTTGCGGGCCGACGTGCATTCACGGCAGCTGCACGCGCGGGCTAGGAGGCGACCGTATACTCCGGTCCGCATTTGTCTGTTCGGCGCCTCGGCCTTCGCGTCACGAGTCGATACGACATTACAGGCGGCATCCAAGGGGGGCATCATGTGCATCGACGTTCAGCCAGTCCTAGCGAGGTTCTCGTGAGGGGCGTGCGCTCGGCGCTAGTGCTGTTTGTGGCCACGGGCCTTTGCTTGTCGGCGACACTAGTGGCCTCGGCGAGCGCGTCGGCGTCCCTGGTGGGCGAAGTGACGGAATTCTCGACCGGGATCACCGCGGAAAGCCTTCCCAGCAAGATCACGGTGGGCCCCGAAGGCGATCTCTGGTTCACCGAGCGCAACAACAACCTCAAGGGCAGCAAAGTTGCCCGGATGACGCCGACGGGTGAAGTGACGGAGTTCCCAGTCCAGGCGGACAGCGAGCCGCAGGGGATCGCACGGGGCCCGGAAGGCGACCTGTGGTTCGCCGAGGTCAACAACCCCGAATGCGGGGTCGATGGATGTGTCAGCAAGGTCGGACGGATGCAGCCAAACGGCTCCTACGTGGGCTACACAGGTATCTCCGAAGGGAGTCAGCCTTGGGAAATCACGCTGGGACCCAACGGCAACCTGTGGTTCACCGAGTTCGCCGTGGCCGGATCGAACCGGACCAACCGGATCGGAGAGATCAACCCGGAAAATGGCAAAGTCGAAGAGTTCGAACTCCCGCTCCCTGACAAAGGTCAGCAGGGCCTGTTCGGGATCACGGCGGGCCCCGACGGCAACGTCTGGTTCACCGAGGACGTTGGCAACAAGATCGGGCGGATCACGCCCAGCGGCACGATCACCGAGTTCCCGATCCCGACGCCAGAAAGCCAGCCGGTGTCGATCGTGACGGGCCCCGACGGCAACCTGTGGTTCGCCGAGCAAGACAGCACGAAGATTGGACGGATCACCCCGACGGGAACGATCACCGAGTTTCCGTTGCCGTCCTATGACGGTGAGCCGAGGGCGATAGCAGCTGGGCCTGACGGCAACCTCTGGTTCGCAATGGACAACGGCGACATCGGACGAATCACGACGGCGGGCGTCGTCACGACCTGCACGACGGGGATCGCCGGCGACATCGAAGGGATCACGGCGGGCCCCAATGAAAGCATGTGGTTCGCCGAGTACTACGAAGGCCGGATCGGGAAGATCACGGCGACGGGCACCGGCCTTGCATCCAACTGCACCGGCGGCTCCACGCCGGTCCCGGCCGCCACCCCGCCAGCCGCTGCTTCGACCCCGCCTCCGCAACCGGCACCGGCACCGCCAACACCGGCAACGGCCACGGTCAAGCTCGACGGATCCAATCTGGGCGTTCGAAGCGACGTTGCGACCGTGAAGCTGAGTTGCAGCGGGACCGCGACCTGCGTGGGCAAGGTGACGCTGACGGTAAAGAGCAAGCCCAAGAAGGGAAAGAAGGCCAAGACCGAGATCATCGGGGCGGCCAGCTTCTCGATCCCTGCCGGCGAGACGAAGCTCGTCAGGATCAAACTCCAAGCTACCGGTCGGGCGCTCCTGCGAACCGCTCACGGACATCTCGGCGCGCTCCTCAAGATCGCCAAGGCGTCCCCCATTCCCGCCAAGACGGAGATTCAGAGCGTGCGCCTACTCCGCGCCTGATTGACCATTACGCCCTGAGGAGAGCGATTCAAGCCGCCCCGCCCGGGCTCCCCGGCGCAGCCGTCTATGGCGTAGGTGATGGCACGGAGTCGAGGTTGTAGGCCGTGAACGCAGGGATATCTCGCCGCTCCAAGCACGGTGCTTGCGAGTAACAGCGACTGCTGATGAAGGCATTCTCATCCCGCGCTAGTGGTCCGCTTATTACGTTTGGGACGTGCCGACGCCACAGCACGACCCGGCGGGCCACCGTGGGTTTGGTGACACGACCGACGGCGTCGGTGAGAGCGCTCCTTCCGGTGTGAGCGATTCGCTGGATGCGGTTTCCAGTCTCGCGGCGAGCCGCGGCCGTCGGCGCGACGCCGCTGCTAGGCGCAGGCGACGACGGAGACTCCTTTTGTTCGCGTCGCCGATCCTCGGCCTGCTCTGCTGGGCGATCGTCTCGTACGCGAGCTACATGCTCGAGCCAACGAGCATGCCGTTCGGGGCGCGCAGCGTCGAGTGGATCAGGGCCGACGTGCCGTTCGGCGACTCGCTGGTGGACAAAGTCGAGCACGTCTACTACACCGCGAACGCACCGAAGAAGGGTGGACGGGCGCCAAAGAGCCTGCCGGCGGTCGGGCTGAGCCTGAAGCGCCGCACGCACGGCGCCGCCTGGCCGCCGTCGATCAAGACCGTCTTCGCCCATCCGCTGGCTGGAGAAGGGATCTGGAAACCGACCGGGCCGTCTGTCGACGGCGGCCCACCGGTGCTGGTGGCGACGTTCCGTCCGGAAGCGGAATATCCGGAGCTTCTCGCCTACGTGGCCTGGTTCGACCACACGCGTAGCGCGATCGGGTACTACCCGGGCCGCTACGAGCCGCCGAACGCGGCCGTCCGCGGACCGCTGATGGTGCCGGACAGCCAGCGCTGGCGTCTGCTTGCCACTTTCAACGGCGGCTTCACCTATGAAGACGGCGAAAACGGCTCGACCGTCAACGGCCACGTCAACGAGCCGCTGAAGGACGGCAAAGCCACCCTCCTCACGTATCGCGACGGACGGGTCGCGATCGTCAAGTGGAGCGGCGGCCCGAACCCAGGACCGGAAGTTGCGTGGGCGCGCCAGAGCCTCGCTCCAATCGTCTGGAACCGACGCCTCAACCCCGAGTTGAATGAAGATCCGAACAGTCCGGAATGGGGGTTCACGCTCGGCGGTGTCACCCGGGTATGGCGTACCGGCGTCGGCATCGATCGTCGCGGCAACCTCATCTTCGTAGCGGCCGAAGGCCAGACGGTCATCAGCATCGCGAAGATCCTCCAGCACGTCGGGGCGGTGCGGGCGATGGAGTTCGACATCAACGCCGAGTGGCACACGCTGATCACCTACACGTACGGGAACAGACTGATTCCACGGTTGGTCGAGCCACAATCACAGCAGTCACCCGAACGTTATCTCGTGCCCGACGACCGGGACTTCTTTGCCGTGTACAAGCGTCTGCCCGGCCCGATCACCGATCCGCTCAAGTAGCGACTTGCGCTCTCCCGCGACTCTAAACGGGAAGGATCGTGAAACCTGGCCCCAGTAGCTTTCGCAGGTCGTCAGGATCGGACGTGGCGACAGCATCGACCCGCTGGCTCACCCCGACAGCGATGCACGCGTCGATTGTGCTCGCGCCAGGGGTTGCTCTGCGTAGGCGCCCCGCGGCTCGCGCCAGTCGTTCGTCCAAGGTCTCGATCGCGCACGCCTTGAGCAGGTGGGCAATGCGCGCGTCTCTGGCATCGCCCGCCACACCTCTGCGAGCGCGACCGCTGGGATCGTCGGCACGAGGCCATGCGTATATGCCACTGCGAGGATCTCACGCACACGCCTCATCGCCGCGCTCGTAAGCGATTAGCGCGCCAGTGTCGAGAGTCAGGCCGGCCACTCGGCCGCGACCTGGGTCCGCACGTCGGCCCCCACCTCGCCAAAATCTGCGTCGTCCTCGGCCAGCGTCGTTTCCGGCATGCTCCCTACAGGCGACAAGGAACGGTTTGATGACGGACGTGGTTGCGCTGAGGAATGACCTCATCAGTAGAGGCGCTCGTCTGATCGCCATCGACGGCCACGGTGGCGCGGGTAAGTCCACGCTTGCGCGCTCGCTGGCGGCAGTGTGGCCGGAGGCGGTGGTGATCGAGATGGACGACTTCTACCGCCCGGTCGTCGAGCGATCTGAGCCACCGGCGTCTCACGGCGCCGACCTCGACCTGGAGCGGCTGGTCGAGCAGGTACTCGACCCCTTCCACTGCGGACGCGCCGGTCGCTACCAACGCTACGACTGGGACGAGGACCGCCTGACCACATGGCGTGACGTGCCCTCCGACCCAGTGATCCTGCTGGAGGGTGTGTACTCGATGTCGCAACGCGTGCGCGGCTTCCTCGACTACTCGATCTGGGTCGACTGCCCCTATGACGTGCGCTTGTGCCGCGGCGTCGAGCGAGACGGCGAGCGCATGCGCGCTGTATGGGTCGACCAATGGATGCCGGCCGAGGATCGCTACGTGCTGGCGGAGCGGCCGGACGCAACGGCAGACCTTGTGGTCGATGGCTCGGGCCACGTCGAGCTCGAGCGCCACCCGTCGCTCGAGGACCGCTTCGATCCTGCAGTGCGCATCGTGGACCACGACTCCGAGTGGGCGCGCCAGGCACAGCAGGAGCTGAGTCGCCTCGCTGAGACGCTCGGCGCCGCGGCCGTGCGTCTCGAGCACGTGGGCTCGACGGCGGTGCAGGGTTTGGCCGGGAAGCCGATCCTCGACCTCCAGCTCTCGGTCGCCGACATCGCGCGGCGGGACCTGTACGTAGAGCCGCTGCAGGGACTCGGCTACACGTTCATCGCTGACCCGGGCTCCGCTGACCTTCACCTCTTCGCCAAGCCGCTGGAGCGACCGCGATCGCATCACCTGCACGTGTGCGAGGCAGGCAGCGAGCACGAGCTGCGCCACATCGCCGTGCGCGATTTCCTCAGAGCCCACGGTGCCGCGGCTAGGTCCTACGAGACGCTAAAGCGAGACCTGCTGGAGCGCTTCCCCAACGATCGGCTGCAGTACATCGCCGGCAAGGAGTGCTATCTCGAGGAGCTGCAGGCGCGCGCGCTGGAGTGGGCGGGGCGGCCGTAGATCGCTCCGCAGGCGGGCGGCATTGTGTCGCGCTAACGCGCCCTGCGCATGACATGTTGCCGTCTACCCGGCGTTCTCGGCCCGAGATAGCGTGCCGCCGAATGAGCGACGTCCCTGAGCCAGGCGGGAGTGCTGGACCGGCGCAGTTCGAGTTCGTCCACAAGGGCTTGAAGACAGACGCGCTGGGGATGGTCACGAGCACCGCCGTGGGGCTCGCGTCCACGGCTCCCGCCTACAGCCTCGCGGCGACGCTTGGCTTCGTAGTGGCTGTGATCGGCCTGCAGACGCCGTTGCTGGTGATCGTGGCGTTCATCCCGATGTTCTTCAGCGCGTGGGCGACGAAACACATGAACACGGCCGATCCGGACTGCGGCACGAGCTTCACCTGGGCGGCGCGTGCGCTCGGGCCGAGGACGGGATGGTTCGCCGGGGGGTGGGGGACGATCGCGGCTGACTTCCTGGCGATGGCCAGCTACGCGCAGGTGGCAGCGCAGTACGTGTTCCTGCTGGTGGGCGCGGACAGCATCGGCAACGACGCCACGAGCGCGTGGGTGCTGCTGCTGGGGATCGGCTGGATCGTCGGGCTCACCTACCTCTGCTACCGGGGCATCGAAATCTCAGCGCGGCTGCAGCTGATCCTGGTGGTCGTGGAGGTGGTGATGCTGATCGTGATGAGCGTGGTGGCGATCGTGAAGCTTGGCAACGGCAGCGCCCCGGCCGGCCACCTGACGCCCTCCTGGAGCTGGTTCGATCCGACCAAGCTGGCGTCGTTCAGCACCTTCATGGAGGGGCTGCTGCTGATGGTGTTCATCTACTGGGGCTGGGACACGACGACGTCGATCAACGAGGAGACGGAGGAGCCCGGGCGGATCCCGGGGACAGCCGGTGTGATCTCCACATTCCTGCTGCTGGGCACCTACCTGCTGGTGGTTATCGCCGTGCAGGGGTTCGCGGGAATCGGCGCGCACGGGATCGGCCTGGGCAACCCCGCTCACCAGAACGATGTCATCTCGATCCTCGGCGGCGCGATCTTCGGGGGCAGCGTGCTCGGCTCGATCCTCAGCCACCTGCTGATCTTCATGGTGCTCACCTCCGCGGCGGCGACGACGCAGACGACGATCCTCCCCAACGCGCGCACCACGCTGTCAATGGCCTTCCACAAGGCGCTGCCGGCGATCTTCGGTCGCGTGCATCCCCGCTACCTCACCCCGACTTTCTCGACGATCTCTTTTGGGGTTGTGTCGGTCATCTACTACGTGTCGTTGAACTTCGTCTCGCATGGGGCGGTGATCTCAGATGCGGTGACCGCGACGACGTTCTTCGCGACGCTGTATCTGGGGATCACGGCGGCTGCGTGCACGTGGCACTACCGATCTCTGATCTCGCACGGGTTCCGCACGGCGGTCAGCTACGTGTGGGTTCCCGCGCTTGGCGCGTTCTGCCTGTTTGCCGTGCTGGCGTACAGCTTCAAGGTGTACTGGGACCCGGAAGAAAGCTATTTCGACATAAAAGTCTTCGGCGTGACGATCGGAGGCACGCTGGTGGTGGTGGGGATCACTACGATCGTGGGCCTGGTGTGGATGCTCTACAGCGAACGCACCCAGCGGGAATACTTCTCCGGCGAGAGCATGCGCTCGGGGCTGTCGCTGACCGACAACGACGACATCGTGCACATCGACATGGACGGTGAGCTCCCGGCCGAGCACGTACCACCGAGGACGCACCTCTGACGTTCGTGCGCCGACCGGCCAGCGCCACGTTCCCGTGGCCCCGCTCCGCGCCCACCTCTGCGCAGATCGACGCGTTTGCGGACGCCGCCGTGCGCTCGTTCTGGCTCGACGATCTGCCGCGGCGCCACCCACACCCGCGCCTGGAAGAGGCAATCGATACCGACCTGTGCATCGTCGGTGGCGGCTACACGGGCCTTTGGGCGGCGCTTCACGCCAAGCGCGATCGACCGGAGCGCGAGGTGGTGCTGCTGGAGTCCGATAGGTGTGGGGAGGGGGCGAGCGGGCGCAACGGCGGCTTCCTGGACGCGTCGCTGACGCACGGGCTGAGCAACGGCCTCGCTCGCTTTGCGGATGAGATGCCGCAGCTCGAGCGCCTGGGCCTAGAGAACTTCACCGGGCTGTGTGAGGACGTGGAGCGCTACGGCATCGACGCGGATCTGGAGCAGACGGGCTTCCTGTCGCTCGCGCTCGAGCCGCACGAGCTGGCGGAGCTCGAGGAGGAGGCCGAGCTGCTGAGCCGCTTTGGCAAGTCCGCAGAGCTGCTCGACCAGGCCGCCGTGCGGGCGGAGGTCGACTCGCCGACGTACCTGGGTGGACTGTGGGAACGAACGGGCGCTGCGCTCGTGCACCCGGGCAAGCTCGTCGACGGTCTGCGCCAGGCAGCGAGCCGCGCGGGTGTGGGCATCTACGAGCACAGCCCTGTCGACGGCCTCAAGGAGGACGGTCCTGGCGTTCTTGCCACCACCGCCGCCGGACGGGTACGCGCGCGCCGGGTGCTGCTTGCGACGAGCGCCTACCCGCCACTGCTCCCAGCGATCCGCCATTACGTGGCGCCGGTGTACGACTACGCGCTGATGACCGAGCCGCTGTCGCAGGAGCGCCGTCAGGCGATCGGTTGGCAGCACAGACAGGGACTGGGCGACTGCGCGAACCGCTTTCACTACTACCGCCAGACCCGCGATCACAGGATCCTGTTCGGCGGCTATGACGCTGTGTACCGCCGCGGCGGTCCGGTGGCAGCTCGCCTGGACGATCACCGCGAGACGTTCGCCACGCTCTCTCAGCACTTCTTCACCACTTTTCCTCAACTGGAGGGCGTGCGCTTCACCCACCGCTGGGGCGGTGCGATCGACACGTGCAGTCGCTTCTCGGTGTTCTTCGGGCTCGCTCTCGGCGGCCGGGCCTCCTACGCCACGGGCTACACGGGTCTCGGCGTAGGCGCTTCGCGCTTTGGGGCGCAGGTCGCATTGGACCTGCTGGACGGGCGGCACACGCAGGCCAGCGACCTTCGCTTCGTGCGCAGTCGCCCCGTGCCGTTTCCGCCTGAGCCGCTGCGCTCGGCGGTAATCGAGCTCACGCGCAACCGCCTTGCTGCGGCGGACCTCCACGAAGGCCGCCGCGGGCTGTGGCTGCGCACGCTCGACCGGCTGGGCTTGGGCTTCGACAGCTGAGGCCCGCTCGGTCTTACTCAAGGCCGATCGAGTGCTCGCATCGTCTGCATCAGATCAGCGACATCGCGTGCTTCTTGAACGTACCGCGCGTCTTGCATCAGGCGTCTGACCTCGCCCGCCAATCTCCTGCGCCGACGCCAACGTAGTGAGAGGAGCACGGCGGCAATTCTATGGCAGGCTTCTCTCCCATGGCGGGCTTTTTCTCGACCGACGCCTCCGACGAGGAAGGCGCTGCGCCGGGCTCGCAGGACACCGAGTCGCTCCGGCGTATCGAGAGCGGCGGTATTCCCCTTGCGACCGAGCGGCGGCTGCAGGGTCTCGCCCGCGAGGGCTCGATGTTCCTGGGGGAGATATCGCCGGCGGAACTGGGGTTGCTCGAGGGCCTTGGCCAACGCCCGCTGGCGCAGGTGATGGGTGCGAGCGTGTACCAGGTCGGCTGGCAGTACCTGCCGGCGCTCGACGCAAGACTGAATCCCGCGCGGGGGATGCTCGACTCGGCCTACCTGGAGCCATCGTTCACGCAGAAGCGCTCCTACCTGTGGGAGCAGACGGTGGTGTACGAACTGGACACGATCACGCGCGCATGGGACCAGGCCCGGCGGCACGCACTGGACCGTCTGAGCGAGGAGGCGGCGCAGGTGAAGGCGGATGCGGTTGTGGGCGTGCGTCTTCGCCGTGGCGAGCACGACTGGGGCGAGCGCACGATCGACTACGTCGTCTCCGGCACGGCGATCCGCTGGCAGGCGACGCCGAGCGGGCGTTGGCCGCTGCTGAGCGATCTGGGCGTCCAGGACTACTGGCGTCTGCTGCACGCAGGCTATGAACCGGTCGGGCTGCTTGCCACCACGGCGGTGATCTTCGTCTCTGCATCGCGATCGGTGCGTCTGCAGCGAGTGCGTAGCACCTTCGAAAACCAGGAGCTGGAGGAGCTGAGCCGCGCGTTTCACGTGGCCAGGGACACCGTCCGCGCGAGACTGCAGGGGCAGGTGGATGCCAACAACGGCACCGGTGCGGTGGGTGTCGAGCTCAGCCATTCGGTGCACGAGGGCGAGTTCTCGCTGGAAAACCCGATGCGGGTCGCGACGCGGCCCGGCTGGCAGCAGGGACAGGTCGGTCTTCCCACCTATGTCAAAGGTGGCAGCGAGGTGGAGCGAAGCGGTTGGGTGATCACCATGCACGGCTCAGGCACGGCCATTCGCCGGCGCGCGGACGGGAGCTCGTATCCGCCGGAGACGACTGTTCGTCTGAACTCCTCGCGAGCCGCACAACGAGTGCCACAATGAAGCCGCTGTGTCGACTGGATGGAGTCGGTCACAATGTCGTCGACGAAAGGGGAACCGGGAATGTTCGACTCGAGGAATCGCATCGTCCGCGCAGCTTTGGTGTCCTGCGCTGTTGTGGCAGCCGCGACGGCCGTGTCGGCACAGGCGCAGGCCAAGCAGCCGAGGGTCGCCGCGCGACCGCATTCCCTGATGGTGAGAACGACGGCGACGCTGAAGGGCTCTGGATTCCCGGCAAACACGGTTATCCAGCTGGGGGAGTGTGGGCGCACGTTCTGGCTCGACCCAAGCGACCCGTGCATCGCAGGCGAAGAGACCGTCACGACCGATCGCAAGGGCCGCTTCCGTACCACGTTCCAGGTGGGGCTGTGTCCGGAAGGGGAATCGGGCAAGATGCCCACAGAGCGGACGTGCTACATCGGCGAGCTTGTCGACGGTGAAGACACGGGAAGCCTGGTGGGCGCTGCGAAGATCACGGTCACGTATCCGTGAGCACCTGCTGAGCCGTTCACCTCGACGGCGAGCGCGACCTCAGGCAGTGATCGGCACGTGTCCCGGCTGCTCGGCCACGCGCTTCAGCCACGCCCGCACAGCAGGGAGTCCCGAGAGGTCAAAGCCGCCCTCCTGGGCGACATGCGTGTACGCGTATAGCGCGATGTCGGCGATCGTGTAGCGCTCGGCGACCAAGAACTCGCGCTCGGCGAGGTGACGCTCCATGGCCTGCAGCGCGGTGTAGCCGCCGGCGCGCTTCGCATCCAGCTCCTCCTGCGATGGCGGTGCCTTGGCGACGGCCACCCAGAACCGCACGACGGCGATGTATGGCTCGTGGCTGTACTGCTCGAAGAACAGCCACTGCATCACCTTGGCGCGCTCGAACTCGTCGTCGGGCAGATAGCTGCTGCCCCGCGCGAGGTACCAGAGGATCGCGTTGGACTCGGCCAGCGACCGACCGTCGTCCAGCACCAGCGTGGGCACGCGCAACGCGGGGTTGAGATCGCCGAGCAGCTCGCGGCGGTTGGAGCGGTCGATCACGTCGACCTCGCGGCGCTCGTAGTGGAGCCCCAGGTGGGCGGCGATCAGCCGGACCTTGTAACAGTTGCCGGAGACTTGGGAGTTGTAGAGCAGCATGCGCCGAATCTAGAGCATGCCCTCAGGCGCCCCGATGGTGGTTGCGTCGGGCCCGAAATCTGCCGCATAGACGGCGTGTACCTCGCTCCATGTGGCCCTCGCGTCTTCAAGATTTTTATGGTCGAGGAGTGCGGCGAGCCCGTCCAGGCAGGTGTGCCATCCGGCTCCGTCGCGCGCGGCCTTGCCGAGCTCCTCCAGGGTGTCCAGCAGGACAAGCAGCGTGCCGCCGGCGGTCGGGTATAGCTCCAGGCGCAGCGTGTCGGGGCCCCAGCGCAGTTCCATTACGCTTGGAGGGTCGAACACGAGCATCTCGCCGTCGAACGGCGGCGCCTGGCCTTTGGGGAACACGAACTCTAGGCGCGCGCCGGCCGCGCGCGGGCCGTCGATCGTGGTGGGGAACCAGTGCGCGAGGTGCTCGGGCTCGGTGATCGCGCGCCACACCTCCTCCTGCGGGTGGGCCAGCGTGCGTTCGAAGCGCAGTCGAGGCTCGCCGCCGTCGCTTGTCTCGAGCTTCCCGTAACTCGTCTGTCTGTCGCTGGTCATCTGCCCTCCTTCGGAATCTCGTCCAGGTGTCGCTCCAACTCATCCAAGTTCTTGCTCCAGATGCGGCGATAAGGCTCTAGCCACGCGTCCATCGCGCGCAGCGGCTCCGGCCGCACGCGGTATAGGCGCCGCTGCGCATCCGTGCGCACGCTCACCAGGCCCGCCTCGCGCAGCACGCGCAAGTGCTTGGAGACGGCGGGTTGGCTGAGCTCCAGCTCGCCAACGAGCTCGCCCGCAGGCCGTTCGCCGTCGGCGAGGAAATCCAGGATCCGTCTGCTGCTCGTCCACCTGACCGACGCGCAGCTCGACCTCGTGCTGGCCAAGGCACTCCTCGCCGTTCGTCCTGGGGGCCTGCTCG
>Ga0209006_10000582_pt1 | contig 34144 bp, 27 predicted proteins | sample JacPin_JW_Ref_O2_FD_188567 | JGI IMG/M metagenome (GOLD analysis project Ga0209006, IMG submission 188567) | Forest soil microbial communities from Algoma, Ontario, Canada - Jack Pine, Ontario site 1_JW_Ref_O2 (SPAdes) (version 2) | ecosystem: Environmental > Terrestrial > Soil > Boreal... | reverse complement strand
CTGCGGCCACGGCTTCTTCCACGTCAGCCTTCACGATGAGCCTCCACTTCCAGTTGCACCAGCTCCGTCGGATAGCTGCCGGTGTAGCACGATGTGCAGTACTTATGGTTGGCGTCGTCCGTATCCTCCATCGCCAGCCGCAATCCCTCGAGCGAAACGTATCCCAGCGAATCCGCGCCCAGATATTTCCGTATCTCTTCCACCGAATAATTCGCCGCGATCAATTCTTCGCGCCGCGGCGTATCCACTCCGTAGTAGCACGGCGAAATCGTCGGCGGACAGCTGATCCGCACGTGCACTTCCGTCGCGCCCGCATCGCGCACCAGCCGCACGATTTTCCGGCTGGTCGTCCCGCGCACAATCGAATCGTCCACCAGCACCACGCGTTGCCCCTCCAGCATTCGACGCACGGGATTCAACTTTAGCTTCACTCCAAAATCGCGGATGGCTTGGCTCGGCTCGATAAACGTCCGCCCAATATAATGGTTGCGAATCAGCGCCATCCGAAACGGGATTCCCGAATCCGCCGAATACCCGATTGCCGCCGGAACGCCCGAATCCGGCACCGGCGTCACAATGTCCGCTTCCACCGGGTGTTCCTTCGCCAGCAAACGTCCCAGCCGCTCGCGCGTGCGATTTACCGGCATGCCAAAAACCAGGCTGTCCGGTCGCGAAAAATAAACATGCTCGAATACGCACTGCTGCAGCGGCTTTTCCGGCGCGAAATGCAGCGATTCCAGGCCGCTGCGCGAAATCCGCACCATTTCTCCGGGCTCTACGTCGCGCACGTATTCCGCATCAATCAAGTCCAGCGCGCATGTTTCCGAAGCCGCCACCCACGCGCCATCCAACCTTCCCAAACACAGCGGCCGGAATCCCCGTGGATCGCGAATCGCATAAATCTCATCGCGCGTCAGCAGCAGCAGCGAATACGCGCCTTCCACCTGATTCAGCGCGTCCGCAATCGCGCCGGTCAGGTTTCGCGCCTGGCTCCGCGCGATCAAATGCACGATCACTTCCGTGTCGCTCGTCGTCTGAAAAATAGATCCACGATGTTCCAGCTTTTTGCGCAACTCGATCGCGTTGGTCAGGTTGCCGTTATGTCCCAGCGCGATTTTTCCCTTGTTGCAATCAATCACCACCGGCTGCGCGTTCATCAGCGTATTGTCGCCCGCCGTCGAATACCGCGTGTGCCCGATCGAAGCATCCCCCGGCAATCGCGCGATAACTTCCGGCGTGAAAATTTCCTGCACCAACCCCAGCGACTTGTGCACGAATACCTGCGCTCCGTCGGTCGAAGCGATGCCCGCCGATTCCTGCCCGCGATGCTGCAGCGCATAAAGCCCCAGATAAGCCATCTTCGCCGCTTCCGGGTGCCCAAATACCCCAAAAACGCCGCAATGGTCGTGAAAATGATCGTCGCTGAGTTGAATAATTTTGCTCACGCGTTTTCGATGGCCTTTGGCAGCGCTTCGCTCCACACCCGCCGGAACGATTCAATACTGCCTTGTATCACATCCGCACCGTCATATTGGATGCGGAATTCACCGCGAGTGACTGTACCGATACGCCGCGCACCGACGTGGTATTGTGCCGCAATCGCGTTCACCCGGGCAAGCGAACTAGGCGCAACAGACACAACGGCCCTCGCCCCACGCTCGCCAAACAACGCAGCCTCCGCAAAATCTTCCGCCGAAGCCGCATCAATCGCGATCTCCGCAGACAGCCTGTCGCGCCCAAAACAAGCCTCAGCCACCGAAACCGCCAGCCCGCCATCGCTAACATCATGCGCCGAAAGCACCGCGCGCTCGCCAGCCAACGCCACCAAACAATCGATCAACCGTTTCTCCGCCGCCAAATCAATCGCCGGCGGCGCGCCAGCCACAATCCCATGAATCGTCCGAGCATATTCACTAGAAGCGAAATCAGTTTTCGTAGCGGCGGCCTTCAAGCCGCCATCTTTTGCCGCGCCATCGCTCATTCCATCAAGCGCCGCCCCGGAAGGGCGGGGCTTTAGCCCCGCCGTCAGCCCACCGAACGAAGGGGCTTCAGCCCCTGAAGCCACGCCTTGGGATTGCGCATCGCCATCGAGCACCAAAATCAAATCGCCCTCATTCCGAAATCCCGCCCCGAGGGCACAGTCCGCATCCTCCATCAACCCTAGCACTCCCAAAACAGGCGTTGGATAAATCGCCTTCCCCAATGTCTCATTGTAAAAACTAACGTTCCCGCCAGTGATCGGCGTTTCCAGCACGCGGCAAGCCTCCGCGATCCCGTCAATCGCTTCGCTGAACTGCCACATCACCTCCGGCTTCTCCGGGTTCCCGAAGTTCAAGCAATTCGTAGCCGCAATCGGACGCGCCCCGCTGCACGCCACATTCCGCGCCGCTTCCGCCACCGCATGCATCGCACCCAAACGCGGCGCCAAAAATCCCCAGCGCCCGTTGCCGTCAGTTGCCAGCGCCAAAGCGCGTTTCGATTCCTTCAACCGCAGCACCGCCGCATCGCCCGCCCCAGGACCAAACGTAGTATTCGTCTGCACCATCGAATCGTACTGCTCGGTAATCCAATGCTTCGAAGCAATCGTCGGCGAAGCCAGCAAGCGCCGGAAATTCGCACTCAAATCCGCGCCAGCCGCGGCCAAAGGCACACGCACCGCCGCCGCATCAGCAGCCGCAACACGCGGCGCCGCAATCGGCCGCTCATACCGCGGCCCCTCCTCCGCAATCGCATGCGCCGGAATCGCAGCCGCCACCTCGCCATGATTCAACACGCGCAAAATCCCATCTTCCGTCACGCGTCCAATTTCCACCGCGTCCAATCCCCACTTGTGAAACACATCGAAAACTTCCCGCTCGCGCCCGCGCTCCGCCACCAGCAGCATGCGCTCCTGCGATTCGCTCAACATGATTTCGTACGGCGTCATCCCCGTTTCGCGCTGCGGCACGCGCGCCAGATCAATTTCAATTCCCAGCCCGCCGCGCGAAGCCATCTCCGAGCTCGAACTGGTCAAGCCCGCCGCGCCCATATCCTGAATCGCCACCACCGCGCCCGTGCGCATCGCTTCCAGGCACGCTTCCAGCAGCAATTTCTCCATGAACGGGTCGCCCATCTGCACGTTCGGCCGCTTCTGCTGCGATTCCTCGCTGAATTCCGCCGACGCCAGCAGCGACGCCCCATGAATTCCGTCGCGCCCCGTTTTCGCGCCCACATAAATCACCGGATTCCCCGTGCCCCGCGCCTTAGCAAAAAATAATTCCTCGCGCCGGCAAATTCCCAGCGCCAACGCGTTCACCAAGGGATTATTCGAATAGCACGCCTCAAACGCCACTTCGCCGCCCACCGTCGGCACCCCAAAACAATTCCCATAAAATCCAATCCCGCGTATCACCCCATCCAAAATATGCCGGTTCCGCGCAATCTCCTCTGCCGTCGTATCCTGCGAGTCCACGTTGGAAGGGCGGGGCTTCAGTTTATCCTGAGATCCTGGCAGTGCCAGGATCGAAGGGCCCGTCGTCAGCGCCCCATTTACTTCAGGGGTTTTAACCCCTGAAGTAATCGGCCCAAATCGCAACGAATCCATCACCGCAATCGGCCGCGCCCCCATCGTAAAAATATCCCGCAGAATCCCGCCCACTCCGGTAGCCGCGCCCTGAAACGGCTCCACAAAACTCGGATGGTTGTGCGATTCAATCTTGAAAACCGCCACCATCCCGTCGCCGATATCTACGACCCCGGCATTTTCCCCCGGCCCTTGCACCACGTGCGTCCCGCGCGTCGGCAAGCGCTTCAAATGCACGCGCGACGATTTATACGAGCAGTGCTCGCTCCACATCACGCTGAAAATTCCCAGCTCCGTAAACGAGGGATCGCGCCCCAAAATTTTCTGCGTGCGCGCGTATTCTTCAGGTGTGAGGCCGTGCTCGGCCGCAATCTGCGGGGTAACCTTAATCTCGGTATCAATCATTTTTTGTGGGCATAATTAAAAAACGAAGAGCCGCAAGCTTTACGCCGGCACCGCCGCCGTAACTCCCGGCGCGCGCTGCGGCGCACTCTCCGCAGCCGCCAGGCTTGTCACCAGCGACCGGAAAATCACCATCCCATCCGCTGATCCCAGCGCCAACTCCACCGCGCGCTCCGGATGCGGCATCAAGCCCAGCACATTCCGCTCGCAGTTGCAGATCCCCGCAATCGCACGCAACGACCCATTCGGATTCGCTTCTCGGTCGTCCACGCCGGCATCGCCCCCATCCGGCCGCGCGTAACGAAAAATAATCCGGTTGTTACGCTCCAGCTCCGCCAGCTCCGCCGCATCGCAAAAATAATTTCCTTCCATGTGCGCGACGGGCATTTCCAGCACCTGTCCGCGCCTCGCCGCGCAAGTAAACGGCGTGTCCGTCGCTTCCACGCGTATGTGCACCTGCCGGCACAAAAATCGCAGCCCCTGATTCCGCATCATCGCGCCAGGCAGCAACCCCGCCTCCAGCAAAATCTGAAATCCGTTGCAAATCCCCAAAACTAAACCGCCCCCGCGCGCAAACCGCTCCACCGCCTTCATCACCGGCGAAAATCGCGCGATCGCCCCCGTCCGCAAATAATCCCCAAACGCAAATCCGCCCGGCAAAATCACCGCATCGCAACCAGCCAGATTCTCCGACTGGTGCCAGATCATCTCCACCGGCTGCCGCACGATCGCGCCCACCGCATGGAAAGAATCCGCATCGCAATTCGACCCCGGAAATTGCACCACGCCAAACCTCATAGTCGTGCCTCGCCTCCACTCATTTTAGCATGTGCGCACGACATGCCGCAGTCCCGGTTTTGCTGGCACAGCCCACCCGCTGCAGCTGCGCCCTCGTTCTGCTGAGCATTCGGTCAGTTTTTCGCACCCACTAAACGCAAAAGCCGGTCGCGCATCCCATTGGACAACTCAACGTCTCGAATCACCCGACCCGGGATGTCCACATCCAGCTGTCCGGCACCCCGTTCCGCAACACGTATCGCGTTTAATGCAAAAATTCTGAAATCCAATAAGCGGTTCATTTTCCCGGTCTTGAATTTTGCACTCGCCCAACAGGACCCAGTATTAAGAAGTCGGTACGTCCAATATCCGCGTACGAAGCTCTTCGTCGAAAATTCCACCAGCTGATCCGACGCGTTGGAGGACTTCAGCACCCCAAGCCATTCCGCCGCCTCGATCCGCTCGCTATCCAATGCCTTGGAATGTGCAGACGTGAACGGAGTCGCATTTGTCCACCACCCATATCCCGCCACAAGAATCATCGCAGAGGTGACAATGTTTGCCGTCGATCCCAAGAGCGTGTGTGAATCAGGATCGTCCCAGAAAAACCGCGACCCGGCCAAAACTCCGAAGAACAGCAGCGCCATTCCATAAACCGCTATGCGCGACTCCAGCCAGAGAAGTATAGTCGTGATCACCGCGATCACCGCCAGCACTCGCACTGCCAGCATCTCACTAAAGGAAGCTCCAGATATCACTGCCAGCAGTATAAAAAAGAGACTGAGAATCGTTAGCGGTACCCGCGCACGCAAGGTCGCAACCTTGGTTACCTCGGCCCGCGCAACCAGGTCCAATTTCTCGATTTCGCTTTGCTCTTTCATAACGCAACTATCGACGCCTCGCACATCGGCTCGGTCCGCATCGGCGCGGAGTCAACCCACGTTTTATCACTAATCCAACGCATCCCCGATGAGTCGCGCTGCCAGGACGCCCCTTGAAATCCCCTCCCAGGTATGATATACAGTAATCAGCAGGAAAAAGTAACCAGCGCGTGCAGCGCACCCCTAAAAACTGAATAGCCGACGACCGGACGAGCGAACCTGTCTCTCTTCCCAGGGACTTCTCCGCCCGCCTCGCCGCGGGATCCGCTCGCCCGCACGATTCCTTTCGTCCGCAATCGAGGCCGCCATGGACGAAGCGCCCACCAGAAAGGGCTTCACGAACTTCCCGTACGCGCTTTACAAATTCTCCGATTCGCGCTTCGGTCCTGCCACCTGGAAACTCATGTCTGTCGCGGAAAGAAACGCCCAAATAGCCGAAGAAAAGCGCGTGGCCGCCGAAAAGCTGCTTGCTGCGAATACCGCCGCGGACGCTGCCGCCGCTACAACTCCGAAACGACCGCCCGCCGCTCCCGCTGAGCCACCAACTCCTTCCGGCCGCGAAACTCCTCCCGATTTCTCCCGCCATCCTCGCCGCTGCACCATCTGTTCTCATCCCGATCGCGACGCCATCGAAGGCGATTTCATCCGCTGGTGCAGCCCGGACCAGATCGCCAGGGATTACCACATCGCCGACCGCGTCTCCGTCTATCGCCACGCTCACTACGCCGGCCTCTTCCGGCGGCGCAAACGCGAAGTCGCTCGCGTCCTCGAAAGTTTCTTGGAATCCGCCGCGAGCTGCCCCATCGAGGCCGCCGACATGATCATTCGCGCCACTCGTCTCTACGTGCGCCTCAACGAACACGGCGAATGGGTTGAAGCCCCCCGCACGCAGTACCTGATCACCGGATCGCTGGAGTCCACTGAGCCACCTGATGCAGCGGCAGCGCCGCAGCCCGCAAAGCGTACTCGCAGAGCGGCGCAACCGGACCCAGCTTCGCCCAAACCGGCCCGCCGCAAGCGCAGCCAAAAAACTCTAACCGCAACACACCCGAATTAAGAAATTTCGCAAACCCCTGAAAACAAATGACAAACGATTTTTTAACCGCAACAAAAAACACACCCTCGCAAAAATGGCCTACAGCAGAAGGGTGTCGAAGCATGCATGACAAACCGGAAGTCTTTTTAGGTCGCGGCTTCAGAGTGTGTGCGAGGTCTCGACAATCTTTATGGGTCGTGGCTTTAGCCACGACAACAACGCCGCAAAATCCGGCGGCTTTAGCCGCTGAAGCTCCGCCTTCGCGGTCTCCACGCAGGCTATTCAGCCCGGACATCAACCGATCAAGCCACGAGCGGCTTCAGCCGCTGATGTACCGATTTTGTTTTAGTGACAGTGACCTAACGGCGGGAACGTTTGGAAGATTTTCTTTTCGCGCCCCGGCGCGCTTTCACTTTGGCTCGCCGCACAACTTTGCCGCGGCGTTTCGTTTTCTTGCGCCCTTCATCGCGCCCAGCCCGCGCCAATTCCCGCCGTCGCGCCGCCGCCCACCCCGGCTTGTTGCTCTGCCGTCCGCGCGCGATGCCCAACGCGTCCGCCGGAACATTTTCCGTGATCGTGGACCCCGCCGCGACGTACGCGCCGTCGCCAATCCGCACCGGCGCCACCAGCGCGCTGTCACTCCCGATGAAAACCCGATTGCCAATCGTGGTTTCGTGCTTCGCCACGCCATCGTAGTTGCAAGTGATGGTCCCCGCGCCGATGTTCGCTTCGCGCCCGATGGACGCATCACCCAAATAAGTCAGATGCCCGGCCTTCGCGCCCTCATGCACCACCGAATTTTTCACTTCAACAAAATTTCCAATGTGCGCGCCTGCGCGAATATCCGCCCCAGGACGCAATCGCGCAAACGGCCCCACGTGCGCCCTGTTCCCCACACGGCTGGAATCCAGCGTCGAATGCGCCCCGATGATTACTTCATCGTCCAAGCGAGTGTCGCGCAGCACGCTCCCCGTCTGAATCGTGCAGCGCGCCCCGATGCGCGTCTTGCCCAGCAGCTGCACGCACGGCTCGATCACCGTGTCCGGCCCCGCGCTCACTTCCGGATCAATCACCACCGTCTCCGGCAAATAAATTGTCACGCCGGCTTCCATCAGCTCCGCGGCTTTGCGTGCGCGGAAAATCCGGTCCACGTCGGCCAGATTCGCGCGCGTGTTGCATCCCAGAATTTCGTTGGCATCCGGAGCCACTTGCGCCAGTACGCGTTCGTTGCGCTGGCGCAACAAAGCGATTGCGTCGGTCAAGTACAACTCGCGATGCGCGTTGTCCGGCCGCAAAGCGTTCAGGCACGGCCACAGTTTTTCCAGCGTGAAGCAATAAATGCTGGAATTCACTTCGCGGATGGCGCGCTGCTCCGGCGTCGCTGCCTTTTCTTCCACCACCGCTTGCACGCGGCCCTCGGAATCGCGCACCACGCGGCCATAATCCGTGGGATCGTTCAGCTCGGCGCTCAGTATCGTGGCGGCCGCTTCGCCGCGGCGATGCGTGTCCAGCAGCGCCAGCAGAGTTTCCGCGCGCAGCAGCGGAGCGTCGCCGGGAACCACAATCACCAGCTTCGCGCTCTTGCGCATCGCGCGCCGCGCCACTTGCAACGCATGGCCGGTGCCGCGCTGCGGTTGCTGCTTCACCGTATCGGCTCCCAGCGATTCGGCCAGCGCGCCCACTTCTTCGGCCTGGTGCCCCACCACTGCCAACACTTGCGCGGCTTTCACCGGCTGGCAAGCGCGGATCACGTGCTCGAGCAACGGGCGGCCCCCCGCGCGATGCAACACTTTTGCCAGGTCGGAACGCATACGCGTTCCCTTCCCAGCGGCCAAAATCACAATCACAGTGTCGGCGGCAGCCATGCGAAAGGTATTGTCGCTTCCCCGCGCATCTTTGGCAATCGAAACAGCCCCACCGAGATTTCGCCTTTCCGCCCTTGTGGCGCATTCATCCAATCCAGGTTTTCCCGCAGGGGCGGGTCTCAGACCCGCCCCTGCGGCCGCTCGCACAAATTCCGTCCATTTGCCGTTGTGCTCCGTCATCCTGAGCAGAGCGAAGGATCTCTCTTCGCCTTTCGGTCTTCTCTGCCGCGCGCACCGCGTCGGTCGTACAATATTCGTGCATTTGTTAACGAAAACGATATATTTCCTCGCAGACAGAACCGGAGGCACGCGATGTTTTGTCGAAACTGCGGAACAGCCAATCCCGATTCAGGGCAATTTTGCTCGAAATGCGGACAGCCACTTTCTTCCGCCGCCGCACGCACGACGCCCGGTCCCACGCCGGTCCCCGGCGGTTCGTTCGCAACTCCGGCGCCCGTCACCGGTGACGCGCCCACCAGCGGCAAAGCCATCGCCAGCCTCGTCTGTGGAATCTTTACATTTTTCCTCCCCGCCTCCATCGCCGCAATTATTCTCGGCCACATCTCGCTCTCAGAAATCCGCAATTCCGCGGGCCGAATTGGTGGTCGCGGCATCGCCAGCACCGGCCTGGTGCTGGGATATCTCGGCCTCGTCATCATTCCCGTCGTGATCGTCGCCGCGATCGCGATTCCCAATCTGCTGCACGCGCGCGTCGCCGCGAACGAGGCCTCCGCCGTCGGCTCGCTTCGCTCCATCAATACAGCTGCGATTACCTACGCCGCCAGATTCGAAAATGGATTTCCTTCCAGTCTGGATGTGTTGGACGGGACGGCAACAGCAGACCCGACGTGCAATCATGCCGCGTTGCTGCACGTGTCGCTAATCTTCGCCCGCAAACACGGATACATTTTCACTTACACTCCGCAATTTCCGGACGGCGCCACGGCGCCGGTCATTTCACCGAAGGCCGCCGCGAAGGGCTGCACTGCGGGAGGCGCTTCCGGCTACACCGTGACCGCCGAGCCCATGGAGCGCGGCAAGACTGGGCAGCGGAGTTTCTTTACCGATCAAAGTGGAGTCATTCGGTTTTCAGGTAACGGCGAATCCGCGACGGCCCATAGTCCACCGCTCTTCCAGCGGTAATTTCACAGGACAATTTGGCCGCTACATTCGGATAGCGCGGATTTCCCGCGCCAGATAAATTGTGCGAGCATCAAAAGAGCAGCGTATGAAGACTCAAGCAGCTTTCGAGACGCCGAAGACGATGCACAGCCTGGACAATCCGATCTGGAATTCGCTCTCCACGCTCCACGCGCATTTTGCCGAAGGCGACGGACTCGCGAAGCGTTATCCGCCCGAAGTAACTCTGCTCGCAGCGATGGGTGAACCGACCAGCGAAGCATACGCATCGCTTGCGAAAACTCTGCAGCGCTCCGGCGCGGCGTTGTTTCTGGATCAGCCGCCGCAGATTCCCGCGGGATGGATCACCGTTCATTCGTCGCCGATCGTACAGATGGTGTGCGAAAAGCCCAATCTTGCGCAGGATGGTTTTCCGGCGGAGAAATTAACGCCAGCGGATGTGCCGGAAATGGTGGCACTCGCCGAATTGACCAAGCCCGGACCGTTTGGCACGCGCACCCGCGAACTGGGTGAATACTTGGGAATTCGCCAAAGCAAACGCCTGGTGGCCATGGCTGGCGAAAGGCTGCATTTGCCGGGTTACACCGAAGTCAGCGCGGTCTGCACTCACCCGGAATTTCAAGGCCGCGGATATGCTCGCGAGCTGATGTCCATTCTGATGCGCAAGATAGTGCAGCGCGGCGAAACGCCCATTCTCCACGTCCGGCAGGAAAATCTGTCCGCAATTCATCTGTACGAAAAGCTCGGCTTCCGCACTCGGCGCCTGATTCATTTTGTGATTATTCGCAGCGCGTGAAAATCTCGTGCGATTTAGAACGTGGCGGGAAGGGAGTCTGTCGCGGAGGGTCGCGTATCCACGGGATCGCGCGGCGCAGTCGTCTCGGTCCAAAGAGTGTGGTCGGCAAGCAGGCGAGTGACCAGCTGTGTGTGCAGCGCGTGGCCGGCCTTGTGCGCCACGATGCGCGCTTTCAATGGCCGCCCCACCAGCGCCAGATCGCCGATCAGGTCCAGCGCCTTGTGCCGCCCGAATTCATCCGGAAAACGCAGCGGGCCGTTCAGAATTCCTTCGTCGTCCAGCACGATCGCGTTTTCCACCGAACCGCCGCGAATCAATCCCATCGCTTGCAAGCCCGCAAAATCCTTCATGAAACCGAACGTGCGCGCCGGCGCCAGCTCGCGGCTGAAAGATTGGCGGTCCACCGTCATTTCCACTTCCTGCGGACCCACGTTCGGATGTTTGTAATCCACAAAGCAGTGCACGCGGAATTCGTCGGCAGGATAAATTCCAATGCGGCGGTCACCATCGGAAAATTCCAGCGGCTTGATCACGCGAATGTAACGCCGCTGCCGCCGCAATTTGCGAAGCCCGGCTTGCGCCAGCAGTTCGATGAAAGGCTTCGAGGAGCCGTCCAGGATTGGCAACTCCAGCGCGTCCAGTTCCACGTAAACGTTGTCCACTCCGCAAGAGTACAGCGCTGCGAGCAGGTGCTCCACTGTAGACAGCAGCACGCCCTGTTTCATCAAGCTGGTGGCGTAGCTCACCCGTGCGACATTGCGAACGTGCGCCTCGATCTCAAAGTTGTCCAGGTCCACCCGCCGGAAAACGATGCCGGTATCCGCCGGAGCAGGAACCAACCGCAGGTGGCAGCGCACAGCGGTGTGAAGTCCGACGCCGCGAGTTTCGACTGGTCTTTGTATTGTGAGTTGATAAGGCATCAGCTGGGCCGGGTGCTTCTATGCACTTCGGTGACCCCTCACTCGTAATTATACCCCTTTACAATCAATAGCTTAAACCACTAAACACCGATACGTTTCTAGTGGTGTGGTAAGAGTACAACATAACGGTACGTTCGCACGTGGTTCAGCTTGAACAGGTTACGTCGCATTTCGAGGGTTTTAGAGCTAAGCGGAGATGTTCAGGAATTGCCCTTGCGACTTCGCTGCGGCGCTCACGGTATTCTGATTGTAGCCGTCCGCGGTGCGCAGCCCGGTTGTCTCGCCTGGGCCGTTCCGCGTACAATGGTTTTTCACCCAAACGCACATGGCCACGCCCTTCACCATCCTTCCGAACTCTACATCGCCGCCCGCGGCGCATCCGCGGCCGTCCTGGCTGCGCGTGCGATTTTTCGGCGGACCAAAATATCAGGAATTGAAGCGCACCATGCGCACGCTGGATCTGCACACGGTGTGCGAGAGTGCGCGCTGCCCCAACATGGGCGAATGTTGGGAACACGGTACGGCCACGTTCATGATTTTGGGCGACATCTGCACGCGGGCGTGCGGATTCTGCGCGGTGCCGAGCGGCAAGCCTCTGGGTCCTCCAGCGGAGGACGAACCGGAGCGTGTGGCGGAGGCAGTGGCGAGGATGGGATTGCGGTACGCGGTGGTGACTTCGGTGAATCGTGACGACCAGCCGGACGGCGGCGCGAAAATTTTTGCGCGCACGATCACGGAAATTCGCGCGCGCGTGCCGGGTTGCAAAGTGGAAGTACTCATCCCTGATTTTCGCGGTGATTGGAACGCGCTCGCGACCGTGATGGCGGCGAGACCGGACGTATTGAATCACAACATGGAAACCGTGCCGCGGCTTTACCGCCAGGTGCGCAAGGGCGCGGTGTACGAGCGGTCGCTCGAGCTATTACGGCGCGCGGGAGAAATGATTTCTGGAGTGCCCACGAAAACCGGAATGATGCTGGGGCTGGGCGAAACGCGCGAAGAAGTGCTGGCGGCGATGGAAGATATCGTGGCGCAGGGCACGCACATTTTGACGCTCGGCCAATACATGCAGCCGACGCATGAACATCTGCCGATCGAGCGTTACGTTCATCCCGACGAATTCGCGGAGTTCAAGCGGCTGGGCGAGACGATGGGATTCAAACACGTGGAAGCCGGACCGCTGGTGCGGTCGTCTTATCACGCTTTCGAACAGGAAGAAGCGGCACACTCCTAGCATTGCAGCGTAATGAAGTTTTGTAGTCCTCACCTCACTGAAAATCGATGAATCCCTGGCGCGGACTGAAAAATCTGCCACGAGAAATGTGGATACTTTCGGCGGCGACGCTGGTGAATCGCTCCGGAACGATGGTGCTGGCGTTTCTGGTTTTGTACGTGACGCACACATTGGGTGTGACTCCAGCGCGGGCGGCGCTGGCGTTGATGGTGTACGGTCTGGCGGCGCTGGTGACCATGCCGATTGCGGGAATTCTGTCCGATCGCGTGGGGCCGCTGCCGATCATGAAAGGATCGCTATTTCTCACGGGTTTTCTGTTGCTTTTATTTCCGCTCGCCAAAAGTTACAGCACGATTTTGCTGATGACGTTTGCGTTCGCGGTGCTGAATGAATCGGTGCGGCCGGCGAGCCTTTCGATGGTTTCCGATTTGGTGGCGCCTGCGCAACGCAAAGCAGCGTTCGCGCTCAGCCGGCTCGCTGCAAATCTGGGGATGAGCGTGGGTCCTGCGATCGGCGGGATTCTGGCGGTTTATTCGTTTCGCTGGCTGTTTCTGGTGGACGGCACGACTTCGATTCTGGCGGGAGCGGTGCTGGCGCTCGCGCCGATGCGCAACCTGGGACGGCAAAAAACACATGAGCCGGACTGGGCGGACGCGACGGACTTGGGACGCGAGATCGAAACGGATAGTTCGGCGCCGCTGGTTGCGCTGCATCCCGGTGCGGATCTGCGCGCGTTTCGAAATCCGCGCATGCTTTATTTTCTGGCGGCGATGATTCCGGTGCAGCTCGTATTTTTTCAACTGACGTCCACGCTGCCGCTGTTCCTGGTGCGGTATGAGCATTTTCCGGAATCCGTGTTCGGAACGATTTTCACCGTGAATACTTTGCTGATTGTGGCGCTGGAAGTTCCATTGAACACGGCGATGGAGCACTGGACGCACCGGCGAACGCTCATGCTGGGGGCGTTCTTGTACGCGGTGGGATTTGGCTCGTACGCGCTGGTGGGGATTGCGCCGTTCGGAAAAGCCGCGGGCGTGTTTGGGGCCGTGGTGATCTGGACGTTCGGTGAAATGATTCTGATGCCGGGCAGTTCGGCGTACGCGGCGGAAATCGCGCCACCGGAAAGGCGCGGAGAATACATGGGGCTGTATACGATGTCTTTCAACATTGCGTTTGCGGTGGGGCCGTGGCTGGGAGCGAGCGTGCTGGGAAAATGGGGCGCGAGTACAGTGTGGGGCGCGGCGTTTGTCTCGGGATGCATTTCGACGTTGATGATGAGCCGCACGGAGCCGCGTAAGGGACCGGATACAAGCCAGCCGTCTCTAGTACGATGAACCGAGGAACGCTTTCGCGATTTCGCGGACGCGCGTGGAACATGTGGGGCAGGACGGGCATGCGGAGCAGCAATCCGCAGCAGCGGGCTGACTCGCGACATTGAGCGCGGCTTGCAGGTATTCCGCGGTTTTCACAGGGCGGCCCATCTCGGCATTCAGGTTCCCGAGCAGCAACAAGAAAACCGGATTTCCCGGATAACGCTCGACGAGCGGTTGCGCAGCCAGGATGGCCCGTTCGTATTGATAGTCAAAGGTGCGCAGATTTCTCGCGAGATGGAAACGCATTTCCACGGGCGTCAACACGCCGCGATCAATTCCGATTTGCATCTCGCGAATGCCTTCCGTCCGGCTGCCGCCGGGGATGCCCATGAAGAAGCGCAGGATTTTCACGGTGGTCGAAAGCGAATCCACGTAGTAGTTATAGAGGCCCAGGCCGGCGGTCGCGTCGGCCATCTGCGGATCGAGTTCCAGCGCGCGCAGGAATTCGGCGCGCGCAGCGACTCCGTAGTGCGCGACGGCGCGATTTTCACCACGCAGGACTTCCAGGCGCACCTTCAGCGCAAAACCCATTCCGGCGTAGAAATGCATATCCGCCGTATCGGATTTGGCGATTTGCGCGTGGGCCAGATCAACGACTTTGTCCGCGAGCAGTAGAAAGGCTTCGTCTTCCGGTTTTTTTCCGCGCTTCCAGGCGTCGATCATTCCGTATTTGATTTCCAGGTTGGCGCAGTAAATCTTCCACCAGCGCGCTTCGCCTTCGAGAAGAAAGGCGAGAGGATTTTCGGGCTGCGACTGTTCGAGGTTGCGCAGTATGGTGATGGCGGCGTCCGGATCGCCGCTATACATTTTGTCCATGGCTTGCACGGCTTCGGGCGGGAGCTTGATTTCGCCGGCACGCGCGGGCGCCGCGGCTAGCAGCGCGGTGAATGACGCGACGAGGAGCGCGATGGCACGATGCATGCGAGAGATTCGACGGCGCACGTTGTTCACTTTACCCTTTTTACCCAGCCGAGGAGCCAAGCGGCGGTAACGTACATCACGAAGCAGTCCAGGGCAAAGGGAAGGAAGCCAAGAAAGCCCGGCGCGGGCATCTCGAAAATTTTCCAGCGCCGAAACATGGGGAAGGTGTAAAGCCATTTTGCGGAGGCCCAATAATTCCAGAATTCCCAGAGCCAACCGCAGATCCAGCCCGCGAGAAGGAATCCGTAGAGGCGGCGGCGCATGCTTTGGGCCAGATCGCCGAGAAACGAGGGCAGGCCAAGGCGGTGGTTGAGTGGATCGAGGAGCAACAGAAATCCGATCCAGACGAGCGCGAAAAGGTACGCGGCGAAGTCCTGTGGCACTAGCAGCGGAATGAGCAAGCAGGCTGCGCCGGAAATCATCAGGACGTATTCGGCGGCGCGAGAAATATTCGGCGAAGAATCCGGCGCGGCTTCCAGCGAAGGGCCGGCTGGCGACGCCGGGAGCACGGCCTGGACTAAGTCCGCGGTTTCAAAGACGGCGGGTGTGATGGTGGCGAACGACCAGGCATAGCCGAACAGCGCGGCGGGCCAGGTGCGGGGCACGCCGACGTACGTCCAATTTTGCAGCCTCAGATTGTAGGCTTCGAAAATCAGCCAGAGAGGAATCGAGAGCAACGCAAGGCGCGCGACGACGATGGGCGCGTCATTGAGACGCGAGCGATTGGTGAGCGCGAGGACTGCGGCATCGGCGATGAGAATGTAGGAACTCCAGGCGATGGGCGTGAAATAGGTAGCGACCGGCTCGATGCGCTCGAACAGCAATGCCTCGGCGGAAAGCAGGGCGAGCCATCCGAGCCAACCGTAGGCCGGGAAGGCGCAGAGGCGGCGGGCGCGGAAATATCCGAGGAAGAGGAACGCGACTGTGGCGGCGGTGAGCGCGAGGCCGAGAGTTGTGGAGGAGTTTGGCATGAGCGTGGTGGGTGCGGGGCTGCGGTTATGATAGCGCAGAGTGGTGAAGTCTTTGGCGTGTTCGACGGGGAAGCATTTTCGGGTTGAAGGTACGAAGAGAGATACTTCACCCGCTGTCGCGGGTTCAGGATGACGAGCTAAAGAAAGAGCGCAGGCAAGATTGCCTATGCTACGAGAACGCGCAGAGCGGCGCAGTTTTCGGAGTGCTGCGTTCGCATTCTTGTTATGCTGATTTTCCCGTTTCTGCGAAAAATGTCGGCGGGTGAGGGAATTTTTAGCGATGCAGCATGAGTGAACCGGAAAAACTCGAGCGCGGGTTGGGATTGATCGAAGCGACGTCGTTGAACATGACGTTCATGGTGGGGATCGGCCCGTTCATTGTGATTCCGTTTATCGTGCGGGCGATGGGCGGACCGCAGTGCATTCTGGCGTGGGTGGTGGGCGCGGTGCTGGCGGCGCTGGACGGGTGCGTGTGGGCGGAATTGGGCGCGGCGATGCCGCAGGCGGGAGGGAGCTACGTTTTTCTGCGCGAAGCGTATGGGGCGAACCGGCTGGGCAGGCTGATGTCGTTCTTATTTATCTGGCAGACGCTGTTTCAAGCGCCGCTGAGCATTTCTTCGGGCGCGCTGGGATTCGCGGATTACTCGATTTATCTGACGATGAAAATTCCCGGTGTGACGGCTTGGTTGAACTCACATACGGACTACACCCGATGGGCGGTGATGAACTATGACCGGGTGATTGCGGTGTTGCTGATCGCGATTGCGGTAGTGCTGCTGTACCGGCGGATCACGGCCATCGGGAAAATTTCGACGGTGCTTTGGGTGATCGTGCTGGGAACGATTTTGTGGCTGATCTATGGCGGGGCGACACACTTTAATGCGAGCAATCTCTTTAGTTTTCCGCCTGGGGCGTGGAGTTTTTCCTGGATTTTTTTCGCGGGGCTGGGGCACGCTTCGGTGCAGACGGTGTACAGCTATCTGGGCTACTACAATGTGTGCAATCTGGGCGGGGAGATGAAGGAGCCCGGGAAGAATATTCCGCGGGCGATATTTATTTCGATATTCGGGATCGCGATTTTGTATTTTCTGATGCAGACGAGCATTTTGAGCGTGGTGCCGTGGCAGGAAGTGCAACGCTCGAGTTTCGTCGTGAGCTTGTTTGTGGAGCGGACGTTTGGGATGAACTGGGCGACGCTGGCGACGGCGCTGATTCTGGTGCTGGCGTTCGGGTCGGTGTTCTCGGCGACGCTGGGATACTCACGGGTGCCGTACGCGGCGGCGCTGGACGGGAATTTTTTCTCGGTGTTTGCGAAGGTGCATCCCACGAAGCGATTCCCACACGTCGCGCTGCTGGCGCTGGGCGCTACATCCATGGTGGTCTGCTTGTTCTTCGATCTCTTCTCGGTGATTCGCGCCATCCTGGCCATGCGCTGCCTCATCCAATTCGTGGGCCAGGCGGTGGGATTGATGTTGCTGCACCGGAGATGGAAATCCGAACACTGGCCGTTTCGCATGTGGCTTTATCCCGTTCCGGTGTTGCTGGCGATTGTTGGATGGCTGGCAGTTTTTATTTCCACCGGACGCAGACCGATGCTGGCCTCGCTTGCGGCGATGGCAGCGGGTATTCTGGTGTATATGGGACGCGCGCGAATGCTGCGGCAGTGGCCCTTTGAGGAGGCCGGGACTTGAATTCGACGAAGAGACGGGGATTCTTTGGCGTGACCGCGATGATTTCTTGCGTTCTTTCTTTTTCGTGTGCGTCGGCACGGCAGGTTGGCGCGCAGTCGCTGCCGGAAACGGTGGAGGCGATTCATAAAGCGCGGGTGAGCACGCGCATTCTTTTCATTACGGCGCATCCGGATGACGAATGGTCGAGCCTGCTGGCTTATCTTTCGCATGGATTGAACGCGGATGTGGCGCTGCTGACAATCACGCGCGGGCAGGGTGGGCAAAACGCGATCGGGCCGGAGCAGGACGGCGAACTCGGCGTAGTCCGCACGGAAGAATTGCTGGCGGCGGGGCAACATTACGGCGTGCATCAATATTTCACGCGGGCGCTGGATACTGGATATTTGAAGAGTCCGGACCAGGCGATGAAAGTGTGGGGAAACCTGGCGCTGGAAGACATGGTGCGCGTGATACGGACGTACCGGCCGGACGTGGTGATCAACGGCTGGGGCGGCGTGCATTCCGGGCACGGGCATCATCAGGCGAGCGGAATTTTGACGCCGCAAGCGGTGACGGCGGCGGCTGACCCGAAAATGTTTCCGGAACAAATCGCGGAAGGGCTGACGCCGTGGAAGGTGACGTTGGAAGCGCGCGTGGCGCGCAATGCTAACGCCACGAATGCCGTGGCATTGCCGGCGGATGAAGTGTCGCCATTGTGGGGGAAAACTTTCGTCGAGATGGGGATGGAGGGGCACGCGCAGCACCGTTCGCAGGGAACGCCGGCGTTTTTCGGGAATTCGTTTTTCCGGCGGCCGGTATTTCTGGTGGGGGAGAACGAGAAGGGCGAGGCGGGAAAATTCGACGCGCAGTTGCTGGCTGAGCCGCTGGCGTCGCTGGCCGCGCGATTTCCAGACCTGCAGGCGACGATGGCTCCGGCGCTGAATACGGCTGAGCAGGAATTGACGGCTGCCGCGAAATCGGCGTTGGCGGAGGATCGCGCGTCGGCGGCGAAATCGTTGGCTGGTGCGGCGAAAGAGATTGCGGGATTGCGCGAGCAACTGGCGAAGCAGACTGGCGACGGCGCCAAGGCGGCGGTATGGGAGCTCGATGCAGTGCGGGAGCGGATTGATCTCGCGCTCGCCGATGACGTGGCGATTCCGTTGGACGCGCAAGCGAGCCGCCATGAACTGGTGGCGGGGGAGAATTTTTCGGTAGAGGTGTCGGTGGCGGGCGTTCCGGCTGTGCCGGTGAAATGGACATTGAACGCGAGCAGCATTTTGGTGCCGAGCGGATGGAGCGTGACGCCGGAGGGCGCGAAGGGAGCGAGCGACTCGGCAAAATTCAACGTGGCGATCCCGGCGGGAGCAACGCGATCGTTGACTCCCGCGGATGCTGTGTTGCCATTTCCGCCGCCACTGGTGCGGCTGGCGCTACACGTGGAAGTTGCGGGATACGAATTCGCGGTGGAGCGTCCGGTGAATTCGATGGAGGCCACCACAACCGGGATACAAACGTATCCGCTGGGGCTGGTGCCGGCGGTGACGTTGACCGTGGAGCCGAAGCAAGTGATGGCGCCGGAGAAACGTGCGGCGATGCCGGTGAAGCTTTTCGCGCGAGTGCGTTACCACGGAACAGCGGCGACGAAAGTCGCGGTGGGACTGGAAGCGCCGAAGGGTTGGACAGTGGAAACACCGAACGCGCAAGGACCGCTGGAATTCGCGAAGGGCGGCGACCGGTTGATTCAGTTTGTGGTGACGGCGCCGGCGCAAACCGCGGCGGGGGCTTACACGTTGCATCCGTATGCACGGATCGGTGAGGAAACTTTTCGGACGTCCGTGGAGCCGATTCCCACTTCGCCGACGCGCAACTGGAGCGAATCGGCGGACGCGACGGTACACGTGCTGAATCTGGCGGTGCCGGCGGGATTGCGCATCGGTTACATCGCCGCGGAAAACGATACTTTGCCGGAAATTCTGCGGCAGATTGGGATTCGCGTGGATATGCTGGATGAGGTGGCGCTGGCATTTGGAGATTTGAGCAAGTACGACGCGATTACCGTGGGAATACGCGCGTATGAGTTGCGTCCGGACCTGCTGCGGGCGAACGCGCGATTGTTGGATTACGTGAAACGCGGCGGGACGCTGCTGGTGCAGTATCAGCGCGACTTTGCCTGGAACGAGGAATTGCCGGCGCCGTTCAAGGCGACGATGCCGGAGACGACCTCGCGCGTGACCGATGCGAATTCGCCGGTGCGATTTCTCGCAACGGAGGATCCGCTGCTGAATTCGCCGAACAAGATCACGCTCGATGACTTTCGGGGCTGGGTGCAGGAGCGCGGGTTATATTTTTGGGGGACGTTCGACGGGAAATACACGCCGGTGCTGGGATTGACGGATCCGGGCGAGGCGGAGGCGAACGGGTCGCTGGTTTATGTGCGCGACGGGAAGGGCTTGTACATTTATACGGGGCTTTCGTTTTTCCGGGAGTTGCCGGCCGGAGTGCCGGGAGCGTACCGGTTATTTGTGAATTTGTTGAGCCAGACGAGGCATGCGGCGGGACAGGATTGAGGACGTGAGCTCGGCTGCAGACGAACGGGTGAGCGACGCGATTGACTTGAGCGCGCGCGTTAGCGTGAGCGAGCCGCGGATGGTGGCGATTCCCGAGGGTTGGTTTTTGATGGGGAGCGAGACCGGTCAGGAGAACGAGCGGCCGGCGCACCGGGTTTGGGTGGATGCGTTTGAGCTGGCGGAATGCCAGGTGACGAACGCGGAGTACGCGAAATTTTTGGCCACCACGAAACATCGTACGCCGCTGCATTGGGAGGATGCCAGCTTTTCGCATCCGGAGCAGCCCGTGGTGGCGCCCTCGTGGTTTGATGCCGTGGCTTACTGTGAGTGGCTGAGCGCGGCGAGCGGGCGGCCATACCGTTTGCCGACGGAGGCGGAATGGGAACGCGCGGCGCGCGGCGGAGCCGAGCAGAAACTATTTCCGTGGGGCGATGAGCCGCCGGAGCGGCTCGCGAATTATTCAACACGATGGAAGAACGGGCCCGAGCCGGTGGGACGAGCGGAACGGAATGCGTACGGGCTGTGCGACATTGGCGCGAACGTGCACGAGTGGTGCGAAGATTGGTTCGCGGCGGGATATTATGGCGCATCGCCGGAGCGCAACCCGCAAGGACCTGCGTACGGGCTGCGGCGAAGTTCGCGCGGGGGATCGTGGCGGCATCAGATTAAGGTGTCGCGATGCGCGGCGCGAGCGAGCATACCTCCGGAGTTTCAATATGCGGATTATGGATTTCGCGTTGCGCGGAACATGAAGTGGGCGCACGGCTGAAAGGCGGATGGGTCCAACCCTTCGAATCCGCAAGTGGTGGATTCTCAGGACGAGCCAGCGCGACCCTTCGATTCGACGCTGTCGAATCTCAGGGTGAATCGCCCTGTGGGGCGATTCAGAAATTCTTGAAGCCCTCGAAGAGAAATACGCCGAGGGCAACCAGCAGCAAAACGATGGAAAGAATCATGAGCAGCTTGATGGGCTTGGACAGCTTATCGATGCGCGCGACTATTTCGCGCTGCTCGTTGGCCATAGAATCGCCCGCGCGACCCAGAAAGATCTGATCGTCCTCGCGAATTTCCAGAGTGCCGCGATAGGCTAGCAGGCCGATGAGAACGGCAGTTACCGCTCCCCAAATAACCAAAATGCCCAAAAGTGCGCCGTGAATCGCTTCCACGAGTGCCTCCCGCCCGCCGGCCGTGAAGAGTGCCCGAGTGCAGACGGCCGTGCAGGCCCGAGTTCCTAGCTGGAATGGGGGGATTATGCACCCCGAATGGCGGTGGATTCAAGCAGGAACGCGGTCGTCGGGGAACTGGATGCCCCAGAACTTGCGGGCGGGGTAGAGCATCTCGAGGCCAAGTTCGAAGACGCCGGGATCTTTGGTCCGGGTAACGCGAATGACGCGAAATTCCTGAGTTTCCCGGGAAATGCCGTTCAGGAGTTCGAGGCGCGAGCCCAGTCCGGGTTCCAGCGAAGCGCGAACCAGCGCGCCACAGCGGCTGACGGCGATGGCTTCGGCGAGGATGACGAGCGGCTGGCCGTCCACACCGTTGCTGAAGAGTTGCACCGGAATGCGAATGAAGACGCGCGACGAGCGGCGGCGTTCCAACATCGCGCGGGTGGTAGCCATAATTTCGTCTCCTGTTCGCCGCGAGCCCAGCGATTCAATGTAGTGCGATCGTGGGGGCGGGTCAAGACTTCCTGATGGCGGTGTGCTGCGTTGACAAACCGCGGGGCACGGGTCAATATGGATGGGCCTCGTAGTTTTGTTTTGCCACACACCAGCACGGCCCGAGTGGCGGAATTGGCAGACGCGCTAGCTTCAGGAGCTAGTTCTCGCAAGGGAGTGGAGGTTCGAGTCCTCTCTCGGGCACCATACATTCTTAATGACTTACGCCGAATCCGACGATCCGCAAGTTGACGCGTGATCTTGGCTGGTGGCAGTTCTGGTGGCAGTTGGTTTGGAGCTTCCTGACTGCTCATCGGCGCTTCGCCCCCAACCAATCGTTCGACTGCGTTCCGCAGGTGATCTTCGGCGAGGTGGGAGTAACGCAAGGTCGTTTCAATTCGCTTGTGGCCCATGAGAACTTGCACGGTGCGTAGCGGGATGCGCGCCGTCACCAGCCGGCTGGCAAAGGTGTGGCGGAGGTCATGCCAGTGGAAATTTGAAATGTTTGCCTTTTCGGTGACCTCCTCGAACCACTGTCGGGAATATCTCTTTCGCGAGTGATCCAAACCCGGACACACGTAGGCCGAATCGCCCGAGCAGTTTTTCAGCTTCAGCAAAGCTGCGCGCGCCGTGGAATTGATCTGAACGTAGCGAGCCTCGCCATGCTTGCTGCGGGGAATCGTGATAATGCCATTCGAGAAGTCAATATCCTGCCAGCGCAGTTGGTATTGTTCTCCCCGGCGCATACCAGTGTGAAGAGCCAGGTCGAATTCCGATTCACGGTCTGGATAGAGTTCTCGAATCCTCTCGCGAAGGGCTAGCTCTTCCCTTTCTTCTAGGAAACGCACACGCTCATTGTTTTCCTTCCTCCGTTTGACGCTCCGCACAGGATTGACGAAGAGCTTGCCGTTGCGGATGGCGAGCGAGTAGATGAGGCTCAACAGGGTACGATACCGGTTCAAGGTTGCGGGCTTCAGACCGGTATCGGCGAGCGTGGTCAACTTTCGCTCGATGTCGTGAGGCGTTATCTCCTCAGCCGAGCGGCCTCGGAACCAGGCGAGCATGGTCTCCAGCTTCCAACCGTCAATTCGATAAGCCTCCTCGACTTTGGTCGCTTTCGAATACTCGAGGGTGTCCTTGGCTCTCTCGGCGAACGGAACCGCACGCCGTCGCAGTTTCTCGGGCAGTTTTACATCTTCGAGGATCTGCTGCTTTCGCTTGCGGTACAACTGGATCGCGGCGCTTTTTGTGCCCGCTTTCTCGCGTCGTCTTCGGCCTGTCTGGTCAAAGTAGCAAATCCACCATTCTCCCGATCCTGGCACTTTTTCAAAGATTCCACGCTGTTTCATTTTGCGTCTCTCTTCTGCTTCCTAGGCCTTCCGGCCCCTGACTCGATAGCCCATTTGCGAAATGTTGCCGTATCGTATTTCCTGGCGCGAGCGGCCCCGCCCTTGCGTCCGATCTTTCGTAGAAACTTCAGTACGGCAGCTGGGATTTTTCCCTTACCCATGCCAGGTATCTTATAAACTGACTGCTAGATTACCAAACGATTTGTGTCGGATGGTCATTCCGAAAAAAACTCTCCAGCGAAGCTCGGGAAATGAGAACTCGCCGACCCAAGCGGCGCACCGGGAGCTCTTTAAGAGCGATGAGTCGGTCGATGGTTCGTAAGCTGATGCCGAGCGCGCGCGCTACCTCCTGTTTACTCAGAGCCATTGTTCCAGTCTTTGGTTCGTTGACCGCTGCGTTCCTCAGAACAATGTGGTTTAGGAATTTATAGTTCTGCATCCGCTGACCCTCGCTTCGCCTCCGTCATCGAAATTATTCCAAATATGGAAATCTAATTTCCGGCTTTGCCATCTAGTGCGAGTCCGACTGTTCTCATAGTGTGCGCTCGGCGTGACACAAGGAGAACCAGAAATGAGAAAGTTGGCACTTTCGTTCATGCTCGCTGTCGCGTTGAATAGTCAAGTTTCATTCGCCCAGGAGTCGCAGCGCGCCCCCAAACAACCTTCGTCATTCGCTGGAACCGATTCGCCGGACGCGTTGCGCGAACATGTTCTCGTGCTACCTGCGGTGAGGGCGAAATACTGGAACATCGATCCGGCAGTCGGATACGGGATAAAGGATTTCGGAAACGGTGTTTACGCTCTTTCTGACAACGGTTGGCAATCCGCCTTCCTTGTGACCGACGCGGGCGTCACCGTTTTCGATGCGCCGGCCAGCTATGGCAAACACATTCCAGAGGCCGTCGCTAAAGTCACGAACAAGCCGATCAAGATGCTGGTCTATTCCCATTTTCATAAGGATCATATTGGTGGCTCCGTAGCGTTTAAGAACACCCCGGGCTTGCAGATTATCGCTCTCGATACCGTCAGCGACTTTCTGAAGGAAATGAACGATCCGAATCGCCTGATTCCAACGGAGACGTTCAAGACCTCGAAGACGATCAAGCTCGGGGGCAAGACCGTGGAACTCACGCGGCATAACTACCACTCCAACGAAGGCGATCTTTTCATCTATGTCCCAGAGGCGAAATTCTTGATGGCTGTCGATTCGGTGACGTCGGGATACGTGCCGTTTCAGGACTTCGATCTGTCGACCAACATCCACCAATATTTGAAGATGTTCGACGAAGTCCTGGCGTACAAATTCGACAACTTTATCGGCGGCCACCTCGCGGATACCGGAACTCGGAAGGATGTCGAGATCACAAAGGAATACACGAACGACGTGTACCAGACCGTTAAGAGAATTCACAACGGCTTGAATGAAAGGGCCTTCGATGCTGCGATTGCCAAGACGATCGGTCCCGAAAACGAGTTCCTGATATTCAAGGCTTTGCTGGATAAGGTGACGAGAGATTCTGTTGCTGAACTTGAACCTCGCTGGATCAATCGCCTGGCCGGTGTCGATGTCTGGCTGCCAAGCCATGTTCGTGCTGTTCTAATCTGCGTCCGGTGGGACGATAAGGAATGAGGGATCGGCAACAGGGCGGCGGATCGGCCTCAGGCCGGAAGTGAGGGGAAGAGCGTCGGCGCCATTTGGGCCGCGAATTCCTTGAACACACGAACAGGCCGTGTGAGGTAACGATTGCCCACATGGACCACCCAGAGATTAAAGACGGTGAAGTGCCATTTCGGCATCACCTCAACGAGCCGCCCCTCGCGTAACAATTCTGGCTGCACTAACGGTGGAAGGTCGCCGATGCCCGTTCCCGCCAGCAATGCAGTTGCAAGACCAGCATAGTCGTTCATCGCAAGGAAAGGCTGGAATACGAGCGTTTCCTTTTTCTTCCCGTTCGTGTGGACGAAGCTCCATGTTTTTGTCGGAGTCCAAAACGAGAAAGCCAGTAGCCGATGTTCCAGCAAGTCTCGAGGTTCTTGAGGCCGCTTGCACTTCGACACATAGCTGGGGCTCGCTACGAGCTGATGACGGTAGGTCAGGATTCTGCGCGCCACGAGGGACGAATCTTTGAGTTGTTCTCCGACCTTGAACGCCAGGTCCACGCCCTCGACGATTTGATCGACAATCCGGTCCGTGATGAAGACTAGTACCCGGACCTTCGGATACGATGCTTGGAACGCGCCGATCAGCGGTGCGAGCAACGAGTCGGAGATGCTGGGTGGCGCGGAAAGGCGCAGTTCGCCGGAGACGTTCGACAGGTGGTTTGATGCGACGTTGTCGACCGCTTCGTTGAGCTCGACGATGTGGCGAGCGTGTTCGAGGACTTCGGAGCCAACATCAGTCAAGCGCAAGCTGCGCGTCGAACGTTCGAGCAAGCGCACTCCGAGCTGGTCCTCAAGGTCGGCAACGCGACGGCTCACGGTTGAGGTCGGCATTTTCAAGAGACGCGCTGCCTCCGAAAAGCTTTTCGCTTCAACTACTTTGGCGAAAATCATGAGGGAATTCAGGTCCGTCATTTGGCGATGTACACCTCCTAAAGTCACCTAACGCTGAACTCGCAGGAGATTTCACCGCATATAGTACGACCACCCGGATGCGCGGTTCCCCAAAGATTATCCCAAATTTGGAAAATACATTTGCTGTTTCACCCGCTAGTCGAACAGACTTTGCCCGACTACATTCCGGTTGAAAACGCCGTCAAAAGCAAAGGACCGGTATCATGAATCCAAATGAGAAGGCCGTTGCCGCAGTACTTGCGCAGTATCAAGATGCCTTGAATCAATCCGATACGGGTGCGGTGATGAGGCTCTACGCATCCGACGGAGTATTTATGCCCCAGAACAGCCCTTCCAGTGTGGGAGCCGACGAGGTACGCAGGGCGTACGAGGCGGTGTTCAAAGCCATCAAGCTAATCGTCCAGTTCAACGTAGCCGAGATTGTGGAGCTGGCTCCAAACTGGGTCTTTGCGCGCACCAATTCGGTGGGGACTGTAAAGGTTCACGAGACGGGCGCCGGAGGTCCGGAGGCCAATCACGAGCTTTTCCTCTTTCAGAAAATCGATGGAGCCTGGAAGATCGCGCGCTACTGCTTTTCCACAACGAACCCGGCACGCGCATAAGGGCCAAGAGGACGAACGATGGCCACGATGAAAGCCGCTGTGGTTCACGAAGCCGGCGGGCCCGAGGTTCTCAAAATTGAAAGCCTTCCGATCCCCGCACCGGAGAGCGGCGAAGTTTTGATTCGCGTAAAGGCATTCGGGCTTAACCGGTCCGAGTTGTTTACCCGGCAGGGTCATTCGCCCAGTGTCAAGTTTCCGCGCGTCTTGGGTATCGAGGCAGTCGGCGTCGTCGAGGCAGCGCCCGGAGGCGAGTTTCGCAAAGGCGATATCGTCGCTACGGCGATGGGCGGACTGGGGCGGCAATTTGACGGCGGCTACGCCGAATACACGTGCGTGCCCGCGAAACAGGTGCAGGTCATCAAGGCAGAACTTTCTTGGGAAACGCTCGGAGCGATCCCGGAGATGCTGCAGACGGCGTGGGGTTCGCTGTTCAAGTCGCTGCGCCTCGAAAAAGGAGAGCGTCTGCTGATCCGAGGCGGCACAACCTCCGTTGGTTTGGCGGCTGCGGCCATCGGCAAGAAGCAAGGTGCCTTCATCGCCGCGACCACCCGAAACCCCGAGCGCGAAAAACTGCTGCGTGCCAGCGGCGTCGACCAGGTGTTCATCGATACCGGTTCGATTGCAGAGCAGGTCAAGGAAGTCTGTGCGAACGGTGTCGACAAGGTGCTCGAACTGGTCGGCACGACGACACTCAAAGACTCGCTGCGCTGCGCCAAACAACGCGGCATTGTTTGCATGACTGGAATTGTCGGCAACCAATGGTCCTTCGAGAATTTCGCTCCCATGGAAGCGATCCCCACTGCGGTCAGCCTGACTACTTATGCCGGCGAATCAGAAGACTTCATGCGGATGCCTCTTGAGGATCTGGTTGAGCAGATTGCGGCGGGCACACTGCGCGTCCAGGTTGGCAAAACGTTCCACCTCAACGAGATTGCTGAGGCGCATCGCTGCATGGAGGAAAACAAAGCGGGTGGAAAGATCGTGGTGCTGACTTAAAGCGGCACCCGGATGTGTCCATGCGCCCGGCAATAAATTGCGCGACATACGTGTAATGTGATGCATGTGAGGCGGAATGACGAAACAGAGTGCTGAACTGAAGTTTGTGGTGACGAATACCCTCATCGTTGCAAACATACAGCGCTCAGTCGCATTCTATCGCGATGTCCTCGGCGCTAAGGTGCTGCGCGCGGGCGAGCCGACGTTTCTGCGCCTCGGGAACATTTGGCTCACTATCAACGGCGGCGGCGGTCCGACCGACGACAAGCCTGAAGTCGTCGTTTCGCCGCCGCGCGATCAAAACGTCTTAAGCAGTTTTCTGAACCTTCGTGTGACGGATATCAGGCGCTACCACGATCTTTGGTCTTCGCGGGGCGCGAGCTTCATCACTGAGCCTAAAGTCCACCCAACGGAATTGCGGTGCTACATGCGCGACCCGGATGGGTACCTCATTGAGGTCGGACAAACGACCATGACCGCGGGTCCCTTGGACTTGTACGCGTGACTTCTTGAGACATATAAGACTTCAACGGCGTATCACGTCAGATGACAAATGTCCAGTTCTCATCCACAGTTCCCAGGGGCAGATCAGTCGCAGGATTTCTTTGGACTTGGTTTCGACCCACTCTCGGACCCGGTTGCCTATCCTCACCTCAATGCGGCTGAGCTCGCTGAGGTTGAACCTTTCGGGGAACGATGCGCCATTGCTGAAAATGATCCACTTGTGTCCGCGGGGGATTTTCCGTTCAACAGCTACGTAATTCTTTCGGGAACGGTGCGGGCCGTCGACATCTCGACCGGCGAACGCGTGGTGCCTGGCAGCCAAGCATCACGGCTAACTGGGAGGCCACGAACGGCGGCCGATGGATCGTGCCCCTGGGCGGCGGCATAGGACGCATCATGAAATTGGGAGCCCAGCCGGTCAATGTGGGCCTGCAATTTTACGGCAATGCTGTTCATCCGCCGGGTGGGTCACCCTGGAGCCTGCGCGTCGCCATTGCATTTTTGTTTCCCCAAGCACCGAAAAAATGAGTCTACAGAAGCGTGAGAATTTGGTGACTTCGATGCTAACTGAGCCCTCGCGTTCAGGCTTGAAATCTGGTCGTAGGAATCAATCCCACGATAGGCGCGACAGCCGCGTCTGCGTTGTATAATGCGTCGTTTGTTGGTACGCGCCCTCAAGGGGGGAGAACTATGGTTATTGGCGACAGGTTACAGGATTTGCGCGAGAGCAAGAATATGTCGCAGGGTGATATTGAGAAGCGCACAGGTCTTTTGCGCTGCTACATCTCGCGTGTCGAGAACGGCCACACCGTCCCGGCGATTGAGACTCTGGAAAAAATGGCGCGCTAGAAGTTCCCCTGTATCAAATTTTCTATGAAGGCGACGCGGCACCGGCTGCATTGAAACCCACAAGCCTAGCCGCAGGTTGGGGGAGCAGTGGCCGCGACGCCCGCACGCTTGACAAGTTTCGTAGATTGCTAGGCCGCACTAGCGCCGGCAACCAGAAACTATTGGCGTTCATGGCCCAGAAAATGTCGCAAAACAAAGGTGGTCTCAATGGGTGGACGCAACACTAGCGCGACGTTCACGTCGAGCGGAGATCTGATTCGTCAGGCCTCGTGCAGCGGCCATTGCATGGGAGTTAGGCGTTCGCAAGACGCTCTATTTACTCAATTACATATCGGGTCAATAGAAACTTTGAATGGGAGTTAACGAAGTCCTTATGGTCGCTTTATGACTCCCTTACGGCTGCTTCGCTAGCGTCTCGTCCCAGTTAGTTGGGGGTGCTGCGATGAAGCGATTCGGCAGTGCTGCAGAATTGGTTTTCCCTTCCCTGGCTTTTTTACTTCTCATGTTTGTGAGCTTACTGCTCTGGGCCTTGCGCACTGACGCGCAATCGACTTTCGGGAGCTTGCGAGGGTTGACGGTGGATGCCACCGGCTCGGCCGTGCCTGCTGCGGAAATTACCGTGCACGGACTGGACGACAACAGCGATCATCAAGCGACGAGCGGCAACGATGGCGTCTTTGAGCTCGAAAATCTGAAGCCCGGGCATTATCGCGTGACTGGACACAAGCCGGGATTTGCCGATGCGATGGTGCCGGAGCTTGCGCTGGAAGCACGGCAGGAACTTCGCGTGACGCTGACGTTCGCGGTCGCGAGCCAAAGCCAGACGGTGGAGGTGAGCGCCGTCGCGGAGCAAATCAATACCGAGAATGGCACGATCGCCGCCAGCCTGCAGAATCAGCAGCTGACGCAGCTTCCGCTCAACTCCCGCGCGGTTTCCACCAGTCCGCTGGCGGCGCTACAGCTTTCGCCGGAAGTGCAGTACGACGCGCAGGGAAATATTTCCGTGGGAGGAGCGACGTCCGCGATGGTGGGTTATTCCGTGGACGGCATCTCGACGGCCAACGTGCGGCAGAATGGCGCGCTGCAAGATGCTTATCCATCCTCGGAGGGAATCGAAGAACTGAAGGTGACGGCGTTCAACAATAATGCCGAATTCGCACAGGTGGGCGATGTGACGTTCACCACCAAGAGCGGGACCAATCAGTTTCATGGCAGCCTGTTTGAATATTTACAGAACGATGCTTTCGATGCCAAGCCGCTGAATTTCAGCGAGAAGGCGCCCAAACGGTTCAATACTTTCGGCGGCAGCCTGGGCGGCCCGTTTTCCATTCCGAAGCTGTTCCACGGCAGCGACAAGACATTTTTCTTTTTCGATTACGAAGGAAACCGGCGGAGTATTTCGACGACCGAGCAATATCTGGTGCCAACGCAAGCCGAAAGGAATGGGGATCTGAATGGATTCGTCACGGCGAGCAATCCGACGCCGTTCACGAATCCGGCGACGGGGCAGCCCAGCGCCATCTTGATCGATCCTGTCACGCATCAGCAGTTCATGGGCTGCGGCGGGGGCCAGCCGAACGTGATTTGCAATTCGGGCGCCGGAAACCGCATCAGCAGCGTGACACAGAATTTGCTGAACTTCTATCCGCTGCCGAACGCGAACCTGAATGTGGCGAATCCCTCGTTCAATTACGAAACGCTGGTGCCCACTCCCGCGGATACGAATGGCTGGGACGTGCGGCTCGACCGCACCATCACTTCGAAGCAGCAAGTGTTCGCGCGCTCCAGCTGGAAGAATTTGCTCACCGACACCGCGAATCCTCTGTTGCCCAATGATGCAGACACCGAGCACAACCGCAGCCTGCTGGTTTCTTACAACTACGCAATCAGTCCCAAGTGGATTAATGAATTCCGCTTTGGTTTCACAGATGCGGTGACCAGCGTGAATTTTCCGATTCTCGGGAGCACGGCGATTTCGCAGCTCGGCTTGCAAGGAATTGACATCAGCCAGCATCCCGACGGCGAGGCTTTTCCTACATTTAATTTCAGCGACGGCAGCGGATTCACGCCGATTGGAAGGGATCGCGCGGGCATCACGCAATCCAAGACGCTGGAGTTTACGGACAATCTGACCCGGCAGATGGGCAAGCATACTTTGCGCTTCGGCGTGGATATTCGCAGGGTGAATTATCAGGACCTGATGTTCTTCCTACCATCGGATGACTATGGGCTGTTTACGTTCAATCAGGGCGTGTTCACCGGCAGTTCCTTCGGCGACGCTCTTCTGGGCCTGCCGAACACTTCGTTTTTCGCGATCACCAGCCCGCAGGTGAATGCGCGCGCGATTCAATATGGCGTTTACGGCCAGGACGAGTGGCAGGTGAACGACCGGCTCACTGTGAATTTCGGGCTGCGCTGGGAAATGCTGCCGCCGTTTACAGAAGCGATTGGCGATCTGGGGAGCTTCGATTCTCGCAACAACAGCGTTCTTGTTCCGGACGCACTGCAGAAAACGCTGGCGAATTCTCCGGCATTTCAGCAGGTGTACACCGGATTTCTGCAATCGTTCAATGCCTGCTCGCTGGGGCAGGGCGGCGCTTGCACGAATGTGCTGACCGCAATCCAGGATCATCTGCCGCAGGGGTTGCGACAGCTTTACTTACGCGATTTCGACCCGCGAATCAGCGTCGCGTTCCGTCCGTTTCGCGATAACAAGACGGTGATCCGCGCGGGGGTCGGCGTGTTCACGATCTCGACGCTTGGACCGATGTCGTTCAACAACGCCGGCAACCCGCTCTCCGTGCTCCATACCTACGCGAACGACGTCGCAGGCCAGCCGCAATTTCAATTTCCGGCGACGGCGCCGCCGACGAGCGTGATCGTCTACGGTGGGGGCTCGCTGGATCAAGCCAACGATCCGCTGTTCCGCGATCCGCAAGCAATGCAATGGAATTTCACCGTCGAGCGGCAGATCACCCAGACCACGCTGCTGCGCGCGAGTTACGTCGGAATGAATTCGTACCGGCTGCCGGTCACAGAGGATTTGAATCAGGTCCATCCCAGCGCGAGGCCATATTCACCCGCGAATACGCCTTATCCCAATTGGTTTACGCTGCTCTCCACCGAAAACGCAGGCTTCGCGAATTATCAAGCGTTTCAGCTAGACGCCAGCCACAGAATGTCGAGTGGGCTTTTCTTCCAGACGAATTACACCGTCGCGAAAAATCTCAGTGACGCGCAAGGCGATGCGCCAAGCGGATTCACCAGTGAAGTCGCCTACGGGCTCGCGGTTTCGAATCGCTTCGATCTGCGCGCCAACCGCGGCAACGTGGCCGGAACGCCTCGCCAGCGCTTTCAGACGAACGGGATTTACCAGCTTCCGTTGGGTAAGGGACGCAAATGGCTCAACAATTCCGGCTGGCAGAATCTGCTGATCGGCGGATGGGAAGCTAGCACCGTTACTCTGCTGCAGAGTGGTCCGTGGCTCACTCCGATCATCAGTCCGACGCTGGACCAATCCAATACGGACATCGCCAACCGCGGCACGTTGCTGCGGCCGGATTGCGTGGGGAATCCGATTCCTGCGAATCGCACCGCCGCGCAGTACTTCAACCTGAGCGCTTTTGCCGCGACGCCGACCGAAGCCGGACGAATCGGAAACTGCGGAGTGGGGATTCTGGAAGGCCCGGGAACGATCGGAGTTTCCGCTGGGTTGGGAAAAACATTTTTGCTGGGCGAGAAGGCCAAGCTGCGGTTTGAATCCACTTTCACCAACGTGTTGAACCACACCAACTATGCGCCTGCTGCGGTGGACGTTAGCAGCCCGCAGACTTTTGGTGCGCTGCAATCCAATCAAACTTCGGCCAACGCTGGTCCGCGAACGGGACAGCTGGCGCTGCGTCTGGATTTTTGATCTGTGATGATTGGCAGATGTCTAGCACTGATACCGGGTGCGCGTGTCATGGGTCAGACTGCGGGGGTAGGAATCCATTGGCGTCCTCTCCATGCCTCGTCAGCAGCGGCGTGCCTTTTCGCCATGGCTTTCGGCCGCTTCGCCAATTGGACCAGAAATCACTCTTTTCACTGCGCGATCACTGGGCTATTGCGCTAACCCACGCAGGGTGCTGCCGAATTGGCGAGCGCCCTCGCGCCGCACTTGTATCAGGTCGGTGATAGTCGAGGGTCTCGAGGACAGACAGCGTACAATTGGGGCTGCTCGGTCGTCAGACGGAAGCCCTCTTGAAAGCAGGCTAGACTCATGCCCGATATAGTCGATTGGCAGCAACCGCCGCGGCGCCAGCGCCGGCTGTTTTTCCTCGTTCTGGCCATCCTTGCGATCGTCATTTTCAGCAGCCGGACGGCGTTATCGTATTACGTTGACGCCCTGTGGTTCGGTTCGCTCGGTTACGGGGACGTATTCCGGAAGACACTCACCCTTCAATGGGCAGTCTTTGCGGCATTTTTTGCCGTCGCATTTCTCTTTCTGTACGGATGGTTCCTTGCACTGAGGAAGGCTTACCAATCCGATTTGCCGCACGACTACGGGATCGTCATCGGCGGCCAGCCGTTGAAGCTACCAGTTGCGCGCATCCTGCACCTCCTCGGTCTCGTGGTCTCCCTCCTCATCGCCGTCGTGACTGGGGCCAGCATGATGACTGAATGGCCTACCTTCGCGCTTTATTGGTACGCAACACGCGCGACCGGTGGCGCTGTGGATCCGATCTTCGGCAAGCAGATCAGCTTCTATCTGTTCGCTCTGCCCGCATGGCAGCTGATCACGGGCTGGCTGCTATCGCTAGCCGTAATTGCCTGTGTCATCGCCGTTTTCTTCATTTTCGTTACTGGCAGCACACGAATGCTTTTGGGGCGAAGAGGTATGTACACCTCCTCCCGGCCGTGGCGCGGGTTCTCCATTGCGTTTGGGTTCCTTTTGCTGATCCTCGCGATGCGGGCGTATATCGCTCGATTCGAACGACTGTTCGACGAACATACGATCTTTGGTGGCGTCACCTACACGGATGCGCACGTCATGCTTCCTGGAATGCTCGCAGTCTGTGCCGCACTTGTTCTTGGTGCTGCGATTGCAACCATCAACGTCGTGGTGGTGCCGCGCGCGCGCTGGTTGGTGGCAGCCGTCGCTCCAGCCGCGGTCTGTTATCTCGCGCTTCAGATCGTTGGCTGGTACGTCAGCAGCTTTATCGTGAAGCCCAACGAACTGGTTCGCGAGCGACCCTACATTGCCTACAATATTGGCCTGACGCGACAGGCCTATGGACTAGACCGCCTTGCGCAGCGGGAATTTCCCGCTGAGACGACCGTCGAGGCGGCCGATCCGACAAACAATCAGGCTACGCTGCAGAACATCCGGCTGTGGGACTGGCGCGCACTGCAGGATACACTGCGTCAGATTCAGGAAATTCGAACCTACTACGACTTTCCCGATATCGATATCGATCGCTATGAAATCAACGGCACAACGCGTCAGGTGATGCTTGCC
>Ga0209006_10000581_pt1 | contig 34148 bp, 36 predicted proteins | sample JacPin_JW_Ref_O2_FD_188567 | JGI IMG/M metagenome (GOLD analysis project Ga0209006, IMG submission 188567) | Forest soil microbial communities from Algoma, Ontario, Canada - Jack Pine, Ontario site 1_JW_Ref_O2 (SPAdes) (version 2) | ecosystem: Environmental > Terrestrial > Soil > Boreal... | reverse complement strand
GCCCTCCCCCGCAAGCGGGGGAGGGAGCGCACGCGCAGTGCCTCAGCTAAGCAGCGAGGCAGTTAATCAATTCACCGCGAAGCAGTAGAAGAGCCCGGCGCCGCCGGTGCTCTTGAGATCGTCCTGGCTGCAGCCGCCGCCGGGGCCGCGCGAGGGGTGCGAGGAATTCCACGAGTGCGAGGCATCGTCCTCGCGCAGGCCCTTGCGGTCGATATGACCGAGCATGGCGGCGCCGGCGGCGCTGCTGGTCCAGTTGTGACAGGTGCGGTCGTCGGCGCCCGTGAAGGCGCGCCCGTCCGCCTGCGAGCCGGTCAGCGCGTCATGCATGTTGGGCGTGTCGCCGCGGCCGTTGACGACGCCGCCCTTCTCGGTGAGCGAGGTCTGCTTGGTGAGGTTGTTGCTTGCGCCATGCAGGTCATCGACGCTCTTCGCCACGACCTCGCCCTTGGCGTTCTTCCACGGACCGGCGCCGATGCGGTCGCGCGCGTTGACGGCGCCCGGCCCTTGCGTGCTCAGATAAGCGTGCCAGGTGTGACCGCCGGCGCCGACCGCGGCGGCGAGATCCTGGCAATGCTTGTCGGCGCCAGTGAGCCCGCCGAGGTTCGCGCCGGCGCCCGCGCCGACGCTGGTGACGAAGAACGTCATATCGGCCGCCGGCGCGGACGCGGCGCCGAGCACAAGCGCGGCCGCGGCCGCGAGGCAGGATCCCATCCTGGTCATGCGATTTACTCCCGTTGTTGGCAGTGCTGCCTATTGTCGCCTGAAGTCATGGCAGCGCGATGATAAACCCTGCGACGCCGCGATGTATTCCGCGGCCGAGCCGCAGTCGAGTGGAATCAGTGCTGCCGCACGCGATGCTCGCGCAAGAACGCGGCGGGCGGCAGGCGCGGGTCGACGCCGCCCGCCCCGTCCGGATCGCCGAGCACGGCAGCGATCACCTGCCTGACCTCGGCGGCGGCGGCGGCGATCTCGCGCGGAGCGGCGACGAGGCGCACCGCGTCATCGCTTGCGGCGAGCACCTCGCCCTCGAGGGCGCCGAGCAGGCGGGCAAGATCGATGTGCGGCCGCCAGCGCGTCATGTCTCGCTCCCTGCGAGCCCGTGCCGCAGCAGGGCGCGGCGCATGCGGCGCCGGGTGGTGTCGTAGTCGCGGTCAGTGAGGCCATAGAGCCGGCAGATTTCCGGCGGCGAGAGGCCGTCGGCAAGGCCGGCGATCACCATGAGCGCCACGGCATCGCCGGCGAACAGGTCGTTGACGGCGGCGAGCGCCTGCGCGGCCGCGAGCGTGCGCTCTGGATCGGAGGCCGCATCCTCGCCACCGAGGTCGGCGACGTCCTCCTCGCGCGCGATCAGCTGGCCTTCGCGCCGGGCGCGGCGCCAGTGATCCTCGCAGATGCTGCGCATAATGCCGGAAAGAAACGCCACGATCGGCACGCCGGGCGGCCAGCGGCGCGCGCCGCCGAGCGCCCGCGCGATCGCCTCGTGCAGCACATCCGACCAGCCGAGCGCGTCCTGCCCGCGCGTCCACAGCCGCGCCAGCGCCTTGAGCCGCACGAGGTCGGCGGACGAGAGCGCATGAATGGCACGCGCGACGTCGACGGTCGTATTGTCGACCGTGACGATCGGCCGGCCGCTGCCCTCGGTGAAGCGCTCCATCGGGGAAATATACGCTTCGCCGGCGCAGCCGCGGACACGGGCCGGATTTTTATTTCGGTGCGTCCGCGCCGGCCCCGGTCAGCCGAATGTCGGTCATCGAGAGCGCAGAGGCAGTCGACAATGGATGAGGAAGCGGAGAAGGCCGTAATCGCGGCGGCGCGCCGCTGGTATGCGGAGGATCTGCGGCTGCGCGCGCCGATCCGACGCAGGTTCGCGATCGTCGAGGCGTTCGCGGCGGTGCCGCGCGAACGCTTTCTCGGGGACCCGCCCTGGCGGATCATCCCGGACGTGCTGCCGCGGATGCCGGTTGCGGCGCCCGACCAGAGCGCGCGCTGGGTCTACCACGACGTGCTGGTGGCGATCGATCCGGCGAAAAACCTCAACAACGGCATGCCGAGCCTGTGGGCGCGCATCTTCGACCACCTCTCCCTGCGTCCGGGCAGCCGGGTGCTGCAGGTCGGCGCCGGCACCGGCTACTACACGGCGGTGCTCGCCGAGATCGTCGGCACCGGCGGCCGCGTCACCGCCGTCGAGATCGACGATGAGCTCGCGTCACGCGCGTGCGCAAATCTGGCGCCATGGCCGCAAGTGGAAGTCGTCGCGGGCGACGGGCGCACGCATGATCCGGGCGAGGTCGACACCGTGATCGTGTGCGCCGGCGCAACCCACCCGGCGCCGCGCTGGCTCGATCGCCTCGCGCCGGGCGGCGAGCTCATGCTGCCGCTCACCAACGGCGACTGGTGGGGTTTTCTGCTGCGGGCGACGCGCCCGCCCGATCCTGAGCCCGGGCTGATCGTCTTGCCGCACGCGCGCAGCGCGAACTGGTTCGAGGCGATATCGATCGGCCGGGTCGGCATCTTCCCCTGCGCGGGCGGGCGCGACGAGGCGGCGGCGGAACGGCTGCGCCTCGCGCTCGAGGCGCTTCCGGGCGGGTTCGGCGAAATCCCGATCGAGGCCCTGCATCGCGGCGATCCGGATGCCGACGCGATGGATCGCGTCTGGTACCACGGGCCGGGATTTTGGCTGGAACGCAAAATGGGCGAATAGCGAATGGCGAGCAGCGAATAGGGCGTGGCCATGCGGCCCTTCACTACTGCTACTCGCTACTCGCGTCTCATTTCTTCGTAAACAGCCCGCGCAGCGTGCTCGCGTCGTCCCAGTGGATGTCGGCGATGCGCCAGGTGGCGCCGACCTTGAGCAATTCGATCACCACCCTCTCGGACTTGCCGAAGTTGGTGAAGCTCACGGTGGCGGTCGCCTTGCTGCCGGCTTCCTTGGCGTCGACATTGAGCCCGGTGATGTCCCATTCCTGGTGGCCGACGAAGGCATCGCCGTCGAGGGTCGGCGGCTCGCCGCGCTTCTTCGCCGCCGCCTGGTCATCGAGGATGAGCGAGGCGAGGCCGGGCGTGAAATAGCGCCGGATGGTCGCGGCATCCTCGAGCGGAATGCCCTTCTGGCCCGCCGTGCCGACATAGCTCCCGTAGATCTGCTCGACGAAATTCCTCGCCGTCGCGTCAGCGGCGCGCGCGAGCAGCGGCGCCGGCAGCGCGAACGCCGCGGCAAGGCCCGCCGCAAAGCCGCGGCGCGAGATCGTCATGCCGGTCATCGGTAAAATCCTCTTCACGTTTCCATGCTTGGTCGATCGCCCGACCCGTCTGGTTCATACGGGCATATTGCGAAAAGGTTGCGAATGTGCGGCCGCGAACGGACTGGCCGGGCGGCGCCGCGGCCGATAGCATAGGCAAAACGGCGCGCCGGGCGAAAAATGTGGCGCGGCCGGGACGGGAGGATGTCATGAGGGCGATGTTGCGCGCAGGGATCATCGCGGCGGCGCTTGCCACGGTCGGCGGCATGCAATCCGCGGCGGCCGCTGACGTGCCGCGCTTCCAGGTCGATCCGTTCTGGCCGAAGCCGTTGCCGGACAGCTGGATCGTCGGCCAGGTCGCCGGCGTCGCGGTCGACAAGAACGATCACGTCTGGATCATTCATCGTCCCGGCACGCTGCTCGACGACGAGAAGGAGGCGCTGAAAGTCCCGCCGGCGAGCCGCTGCTGCCATCCGGCGCCGGCGGTGATGGAATTCGACCAGGAGGGCAACCTGCTGCGCCACTGGGGCGGCCCGGGCCCGGGCTACGACTGGCCGAAGAGCGAGCACGGCATTTTCGTCGACGACGAGGGCAACGTGTGGATCGGCGGCAACGATCCGGCCGACGCGCAGATCCTGAAATTCACCGGCGACGGCAAGTTCCTCCAGCAGATCGGCCACGCCGGCCAGACCGGCGGCTCGAACTCGCACGACCTGCTCGGCCGGCCCGCGCACATGATGCTCGACCCGGCGGCCGACGAGCTCTACGTCGCGGACGGCTACAAAAATCGCCGTGTCATCGTGTTCGACGCGAAAACCGGCGCGTTCAAGCGGCTGTGGGGCGCCTATGGCCACGTGCCGAGCGACGAGAAGCTGCCGCCCTACAGCCCGAGCGCGCCGCCCTCGCAGCAGTTCGGCAACCCGGTGCACTGCGTGCGGCTGTCGCATGACGGCCTCGTCTACGTGTGCGACCGCGTCAACGACCGCATCCAGGTGTTTCACAAGGACGGTACCTTCGTGAAGGAGTTCCGCTTCGAGCCGCAGACGCTCGCCAACGGCTCGGTATGGGACATGGTGCTGTCGACCGACCCGGACGAGCGCTACATGTTCATCGTCGACGGCGCCAACGAGCAGGTGATCGTGGCGCTGCGCGAGACCGGCGAGGTGGTGGAGAAGTTCGGCCAGGCCGGCCGCATGGCGGGCGAGTTCAAGTGGGTGCACAACGTCGCGATCGATTCCAAGGGCAACCTCTATACCACGGAGGTCGGCTGGGGCCGGCGCGTCCAGCGCTTCAAGCAGATGAACTGAGCGGCGCGGTCAGAAACGAAACACCGCCGCCGCAACCGCGCAGGTCCACGCGCCCGAGTCGTCGCCGAGCGCCGCGGCGGTGATCGACATGCTTTCGATGATCAGCTGAGTGTGCTCGTAGAGCTTCTTGCGCTCGTTCCAGGCGGCGCTCGGGTCGAACTCGACGCCGAGCGTCGAGGCGAGCATCGTGGCGGCGAGATCCTCGCTGTATTCGCCGCTCTGCTCTCCCGTCTCGCCGAAGCCGTGATGCTCGGCGATGTAGCCGTACATGGCGGGATCGGCCGGACGGGCAAGCCCGATGCTCGCGTGCACGCGGCGGCCGGGCTCGTCGGTCTCGGCGCGGGCGAGCACCGAGAAGGTGATCTCGCCCGGTCGCAAGGTGGCGACGCCCTCCTCGCGCGAGATCAGCTTGCAACCGGGCGGCAGGATCGAGGAGATCGACACGAGGTTCTGCTGCTCGATGTCGGCAGCGCGCAACGCGTACTCGAACGATGTCAGGCGCTGGCGATGGACGCCGATGCCCTTGGTGAGGAAGACGCAGGTCGGATGCGGGAACATTTCGAAGCGGCCTTTAGTGACAACGCATGACGCTCTACTTCGCTCACTTTTGCAATCGCGTCACGGCACAGAGCGCAAGGTACTCGTAGACCATGGTCGCGGCCGCGAGCGCCGTGATCTCGGCCACGTCGTAGGCCGGGGCGACCTCGACCGCATCCATCCCGACAAAACGCAGGCCGTCGAGGCGACGCAGGATCGACTGCGCCTGCCATGACGCGAGCCCGCCGATCTCGGGCGTGCCGGTGCCGGGCGCGAAGGCGGGATCGAGCGCGTCGACGTCGAAGCTCAGATAGCAGGGCGCCTCCCCGACGACGGCGCGGATACGCTCGGCAATCGCCTGGGGGCCCTGCAGATGCACCTCCTCGGCCGTAACGATCGTAACGCCGCAGCCGAGCGTCCAGTCGACCACGGCGTGCTCGACCGGCGAGCGGATGCCGATCTGGATCATGCGGCGCGGGTCGACCAGCCGCTCCTCGATCGCGTGATGAAACACGGTGCCGTGCGCGAATTTTTGCCCGAAATTCTCCGGCCAGGTGTCGACATGGGCATCGAGGTGGACGAGGGCGAGCGGCTCGTGCCGGCGGGCCAGCGCGCGCAGCAGCGCGAGCGTGATCGTATGCTCGCCGCCAAGCGCCACCAGGTGGTCGACCGCGGCGGCCTGCGCCTCGATGAGGCGCAGGCTCTCGGCGAGGTCGCCGAGCGCGATGCGGAAGTCGCCGATATCGGCGAGCCCGAACCGTGCCGGATTGATCCGCCGGGTGGGATGATCGCCGTCGACCAGCATGCGGCTCGCCTGCCGGATCGCCTGCGGCCCGAAACGGGCGCCGCTGCGATTGCTGGTGCCGATGTCGAGCGGGACGCCGGCGATCGCGATCGCGGCCGCGCCGGCGCCTGGCCCGAGGCCGAGAAATCCCGCCGGGATCGCGAAGGTCGGAACGTCGTTTGCCATGCTGCGAGGCTCCATCGGGCGGCGATTATACGCGACCGCGATCGATTGCGTGTGACGCGATCCACGCACCTCGCCCCGGGCATCCCGCGCGGGCGGGCAGGGCATTTTCGCATTATCGCCGATATCGGATCGGGGTATCGTCGCAATGGCAGGTCGGCACCGCCGCCGGCAGGAACGGAATTCGACGATATCGAGTTCAAAACCTTTGCGGCCGTGCGGGACCCGGGCAAGATCGTCGCAACCAAACGACGCCCGCGCGGCCGGCGGAATCGCGAAAGGAAACCCGGATGACCTCGAATTCCGCCGTGCTCGATACCGACTTTCGCGCGGCGCTCGCGCGCATGGCGGAGCAAGGCCGCCTGCAGGCCTATACGGCGCCGGTCGACGCGAATCTCGCGCTCGCCGGCATCCTGAAGCAGCGCGACGGCGGGCCGGCGTTGTTGTTCACCGACGTCACCGGCCACGACATCCCGGTGGTCGGCAACTTGCTGTGCTGCCAGCAGAACTGCGAGGCCGCGTTCGGCACCGATTTTCGCGCCATCCGTGACGCGGTCGGCCGGGCGCTCGCGGCGCCGATCGCGCCGGTCGAGGTCGACAAGGCGCCGGCGCAGGAGCATGTCCACCGCGACGGCATCGATCTGCAGCGCCTGCTGCCGGTCCTGTTTCATACGCCGGAAGATGCCGGCCGCTTCATCACCGCCGGCGTCGTCATTGTGCGCGACCCCGAGACGGGCGTCTACAACGCCTCATACCATCGCCTGCAGCTGATCGGCGCCAACCGCACGGCGGTGAAGCTCGACTATGGGCGCCACCTCCGCCTCGCCTTCGAGCGGGCCAAACGCATGGGCGTCGACCTGCCGGTCATCGTCTGCATCGGCGCCGATCTGGCGCTGCAATACGCGGCCGCGACCATGGGCTCGCAGATGCCCGAAGGCGCCGACGAGATCGCGGCCGCCGGCGGGCTCCGCGGCCGGCCGCTGCGCGTCGCGCGCGCCGTCACCCAGGACCTCATGGTGCCGGCGGACAGCGAGATCGTGCTCGAGGGCCGCATTCTCGCCGAGGAGACGATCGAGGAAGGGCCGTTCGGCGAGTTCGTCGGCTATCTCTCGCCTGCCGGCGAGGCGCCGATCTTCGAGGTCACGGCGGTGACCCACCGCGACCGGCCGATCTACCAGGTGATCAACGGCTACAGCTTCGAGACCACGATGCTGCGCAAATACGTGCTCGAGGCGAGCCTGCTCAAGGTGCTGCAGGCGGCGGTGCCGATCGTGGTCGACGCGGAAATGACCGCGGGCGGGCTGCACCGCTTCCACGCGGTGGTGCAGGTGCGCAAGTCGACGCCGCAGCACGAAGGCCTGCAGCGCAACGCGATCCTCGCGGCGTTCGGCGCGTTGAAAGACCTCGACCTCGTCATCGCGGTCGACGACGACATCGACATCCGCAACCCGCACGACGTCGAGTATGCGCTCGCCACCCGCATGGAGGCCTCGCGCGACCTCTTCATCATCCCGGATGCGCGCGGCCACGAATATGTGCGCATCGGCCGTAACGGCATCCGCGCCAAGGTCGGCATCGACGCGACGGTGCCGCTCGACGAGCAGGCGCGCTTCCGCCGCTGCGCGTTCACCGACGTCGCGATCGACGCGGCCAGCATCACGTCCGACCCGGCAGTCATTCGCAAGTACATTGACCGTTGACGGCGCAATCCGCGCCATGCGGATGGCGCGCGCGCCGCACCGATGTGCTATAGGGTGTGCAGCGCTTCTGGAGGTCGCCCATGCGTCGCCGTTCCCTGCTTGTCGCCGCCCTCGTGCTTCCCCTGCTCGCGACCGCCGCGCAGGCGGGCTTGTGGGGCTTTCGCGGCGGCCACACCAACGACACCGGCGGCATCTTTCCGTGGTCGCCGGATCTCGTCGGGCATTATCGCGAGATCGCGGCGGGCGAATGCGCGAAATGGAACAAGATCGCCATCGTCACCAGCGTCCACGCGCATTACGGCGATTACGTCGCCTTCGTATGCCGCTACCCGCGCGGCTACGATCCGCGCAAGGGCTACTTCGGCCCGTTCGGGGCATATTGAGGTCACGCGATGCGCCGGCGAGATGGCAACCACGCCGTGGCGGCGACGGAGAGCCGCCAGCGTCATGGCTTGAGAGCATTGCGCCTCTTCGCGGCCCTCGCCCTCGGGCTCGCGCTTGCCGCCTGCGACCGCTGCGGCGACTTCGATTGGCAAACCCATCCCGGCACATGTCACACGCATCCGGCGCCGAGCTGAAGCGTTTGCGGCGCGTCGGCGCGGATAGGCTAGAGAACATCAGGGAGGATCGCATGCGCGGGGGCCCGCTCGCGCTCGCAACGCTCGGGCTGATGGCGCTGTCCGCGCTCGCCGCCGGGCCGGCGCGGGCGCAGGATTTTCCGACCCATCCGGTGCGGCTGATCTCCGACTCCGGGCCAGGCAGCGCGCTCGACGCGATCCTGCGCGTTGTCGCGCAGGGCCTCTCGCAAGTGTGGGGACAGCAGGCGGTGGTCGTCAACCAGCCGGGCGCCGGCGGCTCGCTCGCGGCGCGCTCTGCCGCAACTGCCACGCCCGACGGCTATACGCTCGGCATCATGGCGCTCTCGACCTTCGTGGCGCTGCCCGGCACCGCCGACAATCTGCCGGTCCAGGTGCCGCGCGATTTTGCGCCGATCGGCTTTCTCGGCGGCGCGCCCATGTTCATCACGGCGGCGCCGTGGCTCGGGCCGAAGACCTTGCCGGAGCTGATCGCGCTCGCAAAGCAGAAGCCGGGCGAGCTCGCCTACGGCGCCAACGGGCGCGGCCGCCTCACGCATCTCACCGGCGAATTGCTGCAGGCGCGCGCCGGCATCAAGCTGCAGATGATCCCCTATTCGGGCGGCACCGCGCAGATCCTCAACGACGTGATGGGCAAGCGCATCCCGCTGGTGTTCGAGGCCTATTCCGGGCTTGCCGGGGCGATAACGGCGGGCACCGTGGTGCCGCTCGCGGTCGCGGCGCCGAAGCGGCTCGCGTCGTTCCCCGATCTGCCGACCGTCGCCGAAACGCTGCCCGGCTTCGAGGCGGGCGGCTGGCTGGTGCTGCTCGCGCCGGCCGGCACGCCCGACGCGATCGTGAAGAAGGCCAATGCGGACCTGATCAAGGCGGTCGCCATCCCGGACATCGCGCGGCGCATCGCGGCGATCGGCTGGGAGGAACGGCCGCTCTCGCCCGCCGAAACGCTTGCCTTCATCCAGGGCGAGCAGACCAAATGGGCGCCGATCATCCAGCAGATCGCCGGCACGCATTGATTTGCCGGGATTTATCTGGCGGGGGCCGCGGCAACCGCCGGTTAAGGCCGGCCATGCTATCGGCCGGTGCATGTGGTCATCGGCCGAGGTCCTGGTGAACTATGGCGAGGCGGTCGGCACCATGATCGTTGCCGGCGCGCTCGCGGAGTGGTCGCTCAACGACCGGCAACGAGGGCGGCTCGGCGCGGCGGCGACGCGCCTGCGCGCCTTCATCGCCGGCATCCGGCGCCGGCAGCTGCTCGACCGGTTCGGCCATGCGCAGATGCGGCGGAATTTTCTCGCCGCCGTCTTCCTGTGCGACGCGCTGATCGTCTCCTATCTCGCCCACCGCATGGGCTATCGCGGATCGGGCGCGAGCGCGGGCGACGTGCTCGCCGGCGATCTCATGTTGTTCGCCATGCCGCTCGCCGTCGCGGCGGCAGCGCTCGCGCTCGCCGGGCCGCGGCTCGTCGCGCTGCTCACCGGCCACGGCGGGCTCCTCGCCTGCCTCGGCAAATGCGTCGTGGCGGCGCTCGCGGCAGACGCGCTCGGCTATGGCGCGCTCAAGGCGATGAACGCAACCTTCATGGCGTTCGGCCCGCGCGCCCTCCTCGACTGGTGGGACCCGCGGCTCTGGGTCTACGCCGCCGAATACGCCGTGTCGGGCGTGATCGTGAGCGCGATGGTGATCGCCAGCCTGCTCCTCGCGCTGCTCGCGGCCGCCGGGGCCGCGATCCTGCTGATCAACCTCACGCTGCTGGAGGGAGAGCTCCTCGCCCGCATCATCGCGCGCTATCCGCGCGGTTCGCTGCTCGGCTCGAGCATCGCGGTCGCGGGGCTCGCGATCGTGATCAAGGACTGGATTTAGAGCATGATCCCGAAAAAGCTTGCCCCCGACCTGATCGGGGGTGGGCACCGGTTTTCGGATAAGATCATGCTCCGATTTAAGTAATTCGCTAAGCACGCGCGGCGCCGGCAAGCTTCCATTAACCGGTTTTAAGCCGTTCCGCGCCTTCCATGGCGACGACCCGGCCCGTGGGAACCCGTCGCGATGCTGCAAGACATATTGGCGCGCCTCACCGCCTTCGGCTACGCGCCGTTCAGTCCGGGCGACCGCTTCTTCGTCGGCTATCTCGCGGTCGCGCTCCTGCTCGCGATCTTGGCGCTGCGCCGCGATCCGCACAGCGGCAAGGCGCGCTCGCCGCGGCAGCTTCTCGCCAGCCTGTTTCCACGCCGCGTGTTTCTGCACGCCTCGGCGCTGCTCGACTATCGCTTCGTGCTGGTGAACTACTTCGTGATCGCGCTGCTCATCGCCGCGATGTTCCTGAGCGCCGCGACGACGACCGGCTGGATCGTGTCGGCGCTCGACATCGCACTCGGACCGAACCGCAGCCCCGCGACGCCCGGCCTCGCGGCCGGCCTCGTCTTCACGGTCGTGGTGTTCATGGCGGTCGATTTCGGCAACTTCCTCGCCCATTGGCTGCAGCACAAGATCCCGTGGCTGTGGGAATTCCACAAGATCCACCACTCGGCCGAGGTGCTCACCCCGATCACGGCGCTGCGCGTGCACCCGGTCGGCGAAATCCTCACCACCCAGGTGATCGCGCTCTGCGTCGGCGCCATCAACGGCGGCTTTTTCTACGTCTATCAAGGCCCCGTCGCGCAGGTGACGATTGCCGGTGTCAACGCGCTCGATTTTCTCTACTACACGGTCGGTGCCTATCATCTCGCCCATTCGCATGTGTGGCTGATGTTCCCGCGCGGCTTGCGCGAGATATTCTACAGCCCGGCGCTGCATCTCATCCATCACAGCGTCGACGTGAAGCACCGCGACAAGAACTTCGCCTTCACGTTCACGCTCTGGGACCGGCTGTTCGGCACGCTCTACATACCGCACGAGACCGAGAAGGACACGCTGGTGCTCGGTCTCGGCGACGGCGAGGAGCGCGATTTCCAGTCGGTGTGGCAGCTCTACACGACGCCGTTCCGCAACCTGTTCACGCGTCACCGCGAGCTGATGCCGTGGCGGACGCACAATGCCGGCTCGGTCGCCAAGGAGCGGCGCATGGACGGCGTGCCTGCCGAGTGAGCTGCGAGCATGATCCCGAAAAGGCCTGCCCCGTACTTGATACGGGGTGGATACCGGTTTTCGGCAAGGATCATGCTCAAACGAATTACCTTGCCGGCACCTCGATCGGATTGCAGTTGTGGCGGCCCGACTCCATGCATTCTTCCGCCTTGCGCGCGTCGATCAGCGCGTTGACGAGCCAGATGCCTCCGACGATCAGCAGCGCGACGACGGCGAGGATGATGATGTTCGCCCGGCGTCGGTCGGCGTCGGACTCTTCCTCGTCGTCGTGCGGGGGCTTTGGCGGGGACTTGGGCGGGGACTTGGGCAGGGTTTGCGGCGGGGGCTGTGACATGAACTGCAATCGATCGGACTACGACGCCATCGTCTCCTTGACGGTCGCGACCAGCGTCTTGAGCGAGAACGGCTTGGCGAGAAAGCGGGGCTGCCCTTCCGGCCGGTTGTTGGCGAAGGCCTCCTCGGCATAGCCCGACACGAACACGATCTTGAGATCGGGCCGGCGGCGGCGCAGCTCCTTGAGCAGCGCGGGCCCGTCCATCTCGGGCATCACCACGTCGGAGACGACGAGGTCGATCTTGCCGTCGTGCTTTTCCAGCACCTCGATCGCCTCGACGCCGTTGCCGGCCTGCAGCACCGTGTAGCCCCGCGAGGCAAGGCCGCGCGCATTGAGTGCGCGCAGGTCCTTCTCGTCCTCGACCAGGAGGATCGTGCCCTGCCCGGTGTCGTCGCCGGCGGCGGTGGGCGCGCCGTTGATCGCGGCGGGCGCCGTCAGCGCGGCTTCCTCGGCGCTCGCGACGTAGCGTGGCAGGAAGATGCGGAAGGTCGTGCCCTTGCCGACTTCCGATTCGGGATAAACGAAGCCGCCGGTCTGCTTGATGATGCCGTAGACGGTGGCGAGCCCGAGCCCCGTCCCCTGCCCGACCTCCTTGGTGGAGAAGAACGGCAGGAAGATCTTGTCCATGTCCTCCGGCGCGATGCCGGTGCCGGTGTCGGCGACCTCGACAAGCACGTAGTCGGCGGCCGGCATGCCCTTGTAGGTGAAGCCGCGCGCTTCCTCGCTCGTCACGTTGGCGGTGCGGATCGTGAGCTTGCCGCCGTCCGGCATGGCGTGGCCGGCATTGACCGCGAGGTTGAGGATCACCTGCTGGAACTGGTTGCCGTCGACCCTGACGGGCCACAGATCGCGCGAGCGCACGACCTCGAGCGTCACCCGCTCGCCGATCATCCGTCGCAGCATCACGGCGAACTCGGACAGCGCCTCGCCCACGTCGAGCACCTGAGGCAGCAGCGTCTGCTTGCGCGCGAAGGCGAGCAGCTGCTGCACCAGTCCGGCCGCGCGGTTCGCGGTGTTCTTGATCTGCATGATGTCCTGGAAGGACGGATCGGTCGGCCGGTGGGTGGTGAGGAGGAAATCGGTCGCCAGCAGGATGATGTTGAGCAGGTTCTTGAAGTCGTGCGCCATGCCGCCGGCGAGCTCGCCGACCGACTCCATCTTCTGCGCCTGGTTGAAGTCGCTCTGCAGCCTGCGCTGGTGGGTGGTGTCGAGCGCATAGACGATCGCCGCCTCGCGATCGCCCGGCGCGTCGGCGACCGGGGTGACGTAGAAGCGCGCCCAGCGGTCGTTCTCGCCCGCCATGGCGGGATTGTGCGTCGCCTGGCCGGCCTCGCCGGCGAGCGCCGCGTCGATCGGGACGATGTCGGCCTGGCCGCGCGCCGCCTCGGCGATCGCCTTCTCGACCGCGGCGCGACCGGCCGCGCCGACCATGTCGAGGATCGAGCTGCCCTCCGCCTCATGGCTGCCGCCGAACAACCGCGCCGCGAGCGCGTTGGTGCGCACGATGCGGCCGGTCTTGTCCACGGTCGCGATGGCGAGCGGCGTGTTGTGGAAGAAGCGCACGAAGCGCACCTCGGCGGCGCGCTGCGCATCGATGCCGTCGTCGTGCGCGCGGTTGAGCACCAGCGTGCGCGAGGCGCCGGGCGTGGCGTCGGCCGCGAACGCGACCTTGTGATACAGGCGCACCGGCACGGCCTTGCCGCCGCGCGTCTTGAGGTCGAGGTCGAGCACCTCGGTCTTCACCTCGCCGGGCTCGCCGGAAAAGCGCGTGAACAGCGCCGCGCTCTCGCCCGGCACGATATCGCCGAGCTTGAGGCCGCCCGAGCCGATCTGGGCAAGGTCGTGGTCGAGCCAGCCCGCGAGCGTCGCATTGAGGTAGCCGATATGCCCCGCGGCATCGACCGAGAAGAAGCCGGCGGGCGCGTGGTCGAGATAGTCGATCGCATGCTGCAGCCCGATGATCGCGGTCTCGTTGCGATCGCGGTCGCGCGTCACGTCGGCGACCGACCACACCGCGCTACGGGCGTCACGGCCGCTCTCGCCGAGCGGGCGCACGCGCATGCGCAGCCAGCGCGCCGGCTCGCCGCGCAGGCCGACGACGCGCATCTCCTCCTGCAGCCTGCGCCCCTCGCGCGCCGCCTTGACCAGCCGGTAGATCGCCTCGGACACTTCCGGATCGCCGAGAAAGACGCGCTCCACCGGACGTACGTCGTCGGTGCCGACCGCATCCGTCAGGGTCCGGTAGGCCGCGTTGGCGTAGATCACGCGGCCGGCCGGATCGGTGACCAGGATGCCGTCGACCGCGCCGTCCGCGACCGCGCGCAGGATCGGATTGCCCTTGTCGCGCCCGGCGACCTGCAGGATGCCGGCGGCGGTGGCAAACAGCGAGAACACGCCGATCATGCCGAGAATGGCGAGCAGCGTCAGCACATAGGGCTCGGCCTGCTCGCGGCCGACGAACATGAGGCCGGCGGCGGCGGCGATCAGCACGACGGCGACGAGCAGCACCATGCCGATGCTGCCGCGGCGTTCAGCGCCCATCCCGTCGCTTCCGTCCTGTTTCGCCATCCTGGCTTACGTTCGGTTCGAATATACCGAAGCACCCTCCGCCCTCTTGAGTGCCCCAGACGGGGCGGTCCCGCAAGGGTTTTAGCGCATGTTCCGGCGAGGTGGACGCCGGTTTGCCGACGAGAACGTCCGCCGAATGAAGCAGGCCGGGGCGTATTCCGATTCCGCAGGAACGGAAAATGCTCCAGCACCCCAAACGTTAACGCGGGAGGATCACCTTGCCGCCCGTGGCCCCGTCGCCGGCGCGCGGACCGTGCCGTTGAGCCGCATCACGTAGCTGATCACCTCGGCTACCGCCTTGTAGTGTTCGGCGGGGATTTCCCCGTCGATCTCGACGGTCGCATGCAGCGTGCGGGCGAGCGGCGGGTTCTCGACGATCGGCACCCCGCTCTCCTCCGCGACCGCCCGGATGCGCAGCGCGATCAAATCCTGGCCCTTGGCGACGCAGATCGGCGCGTTCATGCCGCGCTCCCACTGCAGCGCCACCGCGAAGTGGGTCGGGTTGGTGATCACCACCGTCGCCTTCGGGACCGCCGACATCATGCGCTTCTTGCTGCGCTGCATGCGCAACTGGCGCACCTTGGCCTTGATCTTGGGATCGCCTTCCGATTGCTTGAACTCGTCGCGCATTTCGCGGATCGACATTTTCTGCCGCTCGTACCACTGCTGGTACTGGAAAAGATAATCGGCCGCCGCAATGATCGCGAGAATGGCGACCACGCCGCCGAACAGCTGGAGCGCAAGGCTGCGCATATAGTCGACCATCACCGACGGATCGATCGCGATCAGGCCCTCGAGCCGCTTGCGGGCCGGCAACAGGATCGCGGTCGCCACCGCGCCGACGATGACGAGCTTGATGAGGCCCTTGAGGAAGTTCGCCAGCGCCTGCTTGGAGAACATGCGCTTGGCGCCGGCAAGCGGCGAGATCTTCGAAAACTTCGGGATCAGCGACTCGGTCGACCACACCAGCCGGTGCTGGATCGCGTTGCCGCCGATCGCGCCGACGACCAGGATCAGAAACGGGATCGCCATGGCGGCGAGCGCCTCGGTGCAGATCTCGCGGGCGAGATGCATGAGGCCGCCGCCGTCGGCCGGAATGCGCCAGGAATTGGCAATGATGCCGCGGAACATCGCCAGGAGCTTCGCGCCCATCGTGCCGGAAAAGCTCAGCAGCACGAGGGCGGCGGCGGCGAGCACGAACCAGGCATTGACCTCCTGGCTCTTGACCACGTCGCCACGCCCCGCCGCATCGTCGAGCCGTCGCTGCGTCGGGTCTTGTGTCTTCTCGCTGTCGTCCCCTTCTTCGGCCATGCGCGAGCTCGCCTGGCGCTACAGGATCTGGCCGGCATGCGGCGCGAGCTCGCGCAGCACGCCTTCGATACTGTTGAGATAGGTGCCCATCATGGCGGCGAGCACGAAAAACAGAATGAGAAAGCCGGCGAGGATCGACAGCGGAATGCCGACGAAAAAGACCTGCATCTGCGGCATCAGCCGCGACAACAGACCGAGGCCGACATTGAACAGGAGGCCGAACACGAGGAACGGCGCGGAGAGCTGGATGCCGACCTTGAATGCGCCGGAGAGCGTGCGCGTCATCAGCGCCGCCATGTCGCCGGTGAGCGGAACTTCGCCCGGGCTGAACAGCGTGTAGCTGTCGTCGAGCGCCGCGATCACGAGGTAGTGCAGGTTGGTGGTGAACAACAGCGCGAGGCCGAGAATGGTGAGAAAATTGCCGATCAGCACGCCCTGCTCGCCCTGGGTCGGATCGACCGCGGTGACGAAGCCGAGGCCGAGCTGCTGGGCGATCACCGAGCCGCTGATCTGCAGCGCCCCGACCGTGAGCCGCGCCGTCACGCCGAGCATGATGCCGATCAGCAGCTCCTCGCCGAACAGCAGCAGCACGGGACCGAGCGCCTGCAGGTCGACGTGATAGGCGTCGCGGTGCAGCGGCAGCATGATGGCGGCCAGCACGAGCGCGGTGGTCAGACGAAAGCGCGTCGAGATCAAGAGCTCGCCGAGCCCGGGCAGCAGCATCAGCATGGCGCCGACGCGCGCGAACACCAGCATGTAGGCGGCGCCGAGCGCGGGGAGAAATGAGACGTCGATGTGCACGGGCGGCCTATTCCTGGAGCACGCTCTTGTCCGGAAACCGCCGATCGCCTTTCGGGATCATGGAGTCGAGCATTGGCGCATGTCCTGCGGCGGGGAACCACCCCGGATCAAGTCCGGAGCAAGCTTTCGCCGGGACATGCGCTACCCGCCCGATACGATGCGCGCGGCCAGCCGCACCATTTGGCCCTGCAGCACCTGGGCCATGAACGGCAGCGCGATCAGCATGGCGATGAAGATCGCGAGAATCTTCGGCACGAAGACGAGGGTCATTTCCTGGATCTGGGTGAGCGCCTGGAACAGCGAGATCACCACGCCGACCACGAGGCCGACCAGCATCAGCGGGCTCGACACCAGCACCAGCGTGTAGATCGATTCGCGCGCCACATCGAGCACTTCGGGTCCGGTCATGACTTGTCTTTCTTTCCCACTCCCCGGAGGGGAGAGGGTGACGCGCGCAGCGCGTCGGGTGAGGGGCGCTCGACGTTTCGATCGAGGCATCCAGCGCTCCGCACCCCGGCCCTTTCCCTTCGGGGAGAGGGGGCGCGCAGCTGGCTAGATCGGCATCTGCATGATCTGCTGATAGGCGGCGATGACCTTGTCGCGCACCGAAACGAGCGTGTTGACGGCGGCCTCGGTATCGGCGACCGCGGTAACGACGTCGACGAGGTCGGCCTTGTTGCTGCCGGCGACGAGGGCGCGCGCCTGCGTGTCCGATTTCTCCCCGGCCTGGCGCACCGACACGAGCGCGTCCTTGAGCACGTCGGTGAAGTTCGGTCCCTGGTCGGTGCCGCCGATGACACTGCTCGCCGCCTGCTTGATGCTCGCGGCTGCGTCGGTGATGCGCGCCATCTGCGCATAGGCATTGGCCGCAAGTCCTGGTGTCGCCATGGCAAGTGTCCTGGTCAGCTGTTGCGCAGGATATCGAGGGTGCGTTGGATCATGTTGCGCGTCGCGCCGATGACGTTGACGTTCGCCTCGTAGGAGCGCTGGGCGTCACGCATGTCGGTCGCCTCGATCAGCGGATTGACGTTGGGATATTTGACGTTGCCCTGGGCGTCGGCGGCCGGATTGCCGGGCTCGAACTTGAGGTGGAAATCCGAGTTGTCGGTGCGCACCGGGCCGAGCGCCACGACCTGGGCGTTGAGCGAGCGGTCGAACTCGCCCTGGAACGTCGGAATGCGCCGGCGATAGGGATCGCCGCCCGCGGTCTGTGCCGTTGAATCCGAATTGGCGATGTTCTCCGAGATCACGCGCATGCGTCCGGCCTGCGCACGCAGGCCCGAGGCCGCGATGGCGATCGATTTGATGAAATCCATCAGGTCCCTCCGGGGCGCCTATCGGCGCGATCAGCTCTTGTCGGCCGCCGTCTTGAGCAGGGTCAGGCTGTGCGTGTAGAGCTGGGTCGCGGTCGTATAATCCATCTGGTTCGCGGCCACTTTCATCATCTCGTCCTCGAGGCTGACCGCATTGCCGGCGGGGCGCACCTCGAATTGTTGCCGATTTCCCGGGAAGGTGCCGGCATCGACGAGGCCCGGAAGCTGCCCGGGGTCATCGCGCGCGAGCTGCAGCGGCCCGAACGCGGTGTCGGCCGCCTGGAACTTCGGCTCGGTGAGTTCCATCGGCCGATAATTGGGCGTGTCCGCATTGGCCACGTTCTGCGCCAGCACCTGCTGGCGCTGCTGTTGCCATTGCATGCGCGTCCGCAGCATCGTCAGGATCGGGATATCGGCAATCGCCATGCGAGCCTCCTTCGGCACGGGTTGACGCCACTAGGCAGACTTTGCCTCCCGTATGGTTAATGCCGCGTTAATTCCGCCGCCTGCGGCGGAATGCCTTTAATCCGCCGTTTACCAAGAAAATGCTCATGAAACCTCGCGTTGTGGGGCAAAACCTCGATCCGTGTTAATGATTCGTTAAAGGCTGGCGCGGCAGATTTTGCCCCGGCCGTTAACCATATCGCGGGCCGGGTGGAACGGGTCCGAGGGGCGCGGAGCGCGGAGAAGGCGGATGTTCTACAGCGTCGATCCGGTGCGCGTTTTGGTGGCGTTTGTCGCCATCATCGCGCTCATGGCAGGTTTCGTTTACCTGTTGCACTGGTTCCGCACGAGGGGTCTCGGTTCCTCCGGGGCAGGGCGCAGCCGGCAGCCGCGGCTTGCGGTGATCGACGCCGCCTCGGTCGACGCGCGCCGGCGCCTGGTGCTGATCCGGCGCGACAATGTCGAGCACCTGATCATGATCGGCGGCCCCACCGACGTGCTGATCGAACCCAATATCGTGCGGGCGATCCCGGCCGCGCCCGTGCGCGAGGTGACGCCGGCGCGGGCCGCTGACTCGCTGCCGCGCGCGGTGCCGCTCGCCGAGGGCGGCATGTGGCCGCTGCAGCCGGAACCGATGCCGCGCGCGCCGCGTGCCGCGCCCCCTCCGGTGCCGCCGCAAGAGGAAGAGCAGGAAGTCGGCTGGTCGGTGCAACCCGAGCCCGCCCCGCGCAGCGTGCCGGAGCGCGAGCCGCGCGTCGCGGTGGAGCGCGAGCCGCGGATTGCGGCAGAACGCGAGCCGCGCGTCGCGGCGGAACGTGAGCCGGGGATCGCAGCGGAACGCGAGCCGAGGATCGCAGCGGAACGCGAGCCGAGGATCGCGGCGGAACGCGAGCTGCGCACCGCGCCCGCAAGCCCAGCGCGCGCCGCCCCGGAGAATCCAGCGCGGATACAGAACTCCGAGCGCCTCGCCGGCCTCGCGGCCGACCTGTCGCGCAGTTTCCTCGATCCCGACGCCCCGCCCCCGCCGCAGCGCCGCAGCGCCGAACCGCGTCGCCCGCCGCCCGCCCCGGCGCAGCCGGCGGTGAGCGAAAGCGAGGAACAAAACCTTGCCGAGATGGCCCAGCGGCTCGAATCCGCCCTGCAGCGTCCGCGCCCGGCGCCGGAGCCCGCGGTCGCGGCACCGGCGCCGCGCACAGCCGAAATGCCGCGCGTCGTCGAGCTGCCGCGTGCCGAGCCCGCCGCTCCGCCGCGCGCGGAAGCCAAGCCAGCCGCCAAGCCTGCCGCCAGGCCTGCCGTGAAACCCGGCTTCGACAACCTCGAACAGGAGATGGCTAGCTTGCTCGGCCGTCCGTCAGGAAAATCGTGAAGCTCCTGCCATCCGGCCGCCGCGTTCGTCTCGCGACGGTAGCGGCCGGGGTAGGGCTGGTCCTCTGTTTCACGGCGTCCGCAGGCGCCCAGGACATCAGCATCAATTTCGGCCAGGGCAACGGCCTGACCGAACGCGTGATGCAGTTGATCGCGCTGATGACCGTGCTGTCGCTCGCACCCTCGATCCTGGTGATGGTGACGTCCTTCACCCGCATCGTGGTGGTGCTCTCGCTCTTGCGCACCGCGCTCGGCACCGCGACGGCGCCACCCAATACGGTGCTGGTCTCGCTCGCACTCTTCCTTACCGCCTTCGTGATGGCGCCGGCGTTCCAACGCGCCTACGACGTCGGCATCAAGCCGCTGATCGCCAACCAGATCACCACCGAGCAGGCGTTCGAGCGCTCGTCGGTGCCGCTGCGCGACTTCATGCTCAAGAACGTGCGTGAGAAGGACTTGAAGCTGTTCGTGGACCTGGCGCACGAGCCGACGCCGGCGAAACCCGAGGACCTGTCGCTGCGCGTCATCGTGCCGGCCTTCATGATTTCCGAGCTCAGGCGCGCCTTCGAGATCGGCTTCCTGCTGTACCTTCCGTTCTTGATCATCGACCTCGTGGTCGCCTCGGTGCTGATGTCGATGGGCATGATGATGCTGCCGCCCGTCGTCGTCTCGCTACCGTTCAAGCTGATCTTCTTCGTCCTGGTCGACGGCTGGAGCCTTGTCGCCGGCAGCCTGGTGCAGAGCTACGGTACGTAGAGCATGATCGCGAAAAAGCCCGCCCCCGACTTGATCCGGCGCGGCTGCCGCTTTTCGGAAAAGATCATGCTCGACGATAGAGCGCTTTACCGCGCGGCCTCGCGCACCGGTGCCGGCACGGCGCTGGTCGTTGCCGGAGCGGGCGCGGGAGCCGGCGGCGCGTCAGGCGGCTGCGCATTCCGGGCGGGTCCGTAGACCGCCGACGGAGCGAACGACCCGGTCTCGGGATAGCGCCCGCGCATGTCGCGCAAAAAAGCCTCGAGCGTGTCGGTCGCCGCGACCTGGCGCGCGATCTCGCGGAATTCCGCCGAAGTGGCGGTCTCCGGCGTGGTCAGCACCTCGAAGGCGTGGCGATCCGGTCCCTCCACCATCTTGGCGGCGTACTTGCCGACGAAGCGGTCGAGCCCGAGCTTGTCGTCGCCGAGCGAATAGCCGAGCGCGGCGCGCAGCACGTCGGCGCGTTCGGCGTCGTCGAGCGGACGGAAATCGCGCCAACGGTCGCCGTAAAGCAGCTCGATCTGCTCGGCGGATTCGCGCCAGCGCCTCGCAGCCCACAGGATGTCGGAGCGCAGGCGGATCGCCTCGCCGCCCTCGATATTGGCGATCACTTCGAGCGCGACATCGTGCTGGCCGACGTCAGCCAGCGCACGCGCCTCGAGCAGCAGGCGCTGGTTGCGCAGCTCATTGGGCAGTTCGGCGGTGCGCGTCGCATTGAGGGTGGCGAGCGCCTTGTCGGGCTTGCGGTCCATCAGGTAGATGACGGCGAGCCGGGTCGCGACCTGCGCGCGCGCCGCGCCCTGCAGACGGTGGTCGACCTGGTGCTGCAGCAGCTCGGCCGCCTGGTCGAGCAGGTCGACCGACACCAGGCGATCCGTGAGCCGGCGGATCATCTCGTCGCCGCGCCGGCCGATCGGGGTCAATTCGCGGTAGTCGTAGAACAGCGAGAGCGCCTCGATCGCCGGCAGGCCGTCGCCCTTGCCGGCGAGGAAGAGCGAGTCGAAGGTCGTGGCCGCCTCGTCCTGGATGCGCCGCGTCATCTCCGAATTGGGATTCGCCTTCATCGCAGTGCGCATCACGTGAAAGGCGTCGCGGTAGCGCCCCTCCTCGGTGTAGAGGCGGGCGAGAACCTGGAGCGCTTCGGTCTCGGTATCATCGCCGCGCCACACCGTGGTCAGCATCTCCAACGAGGAGATGACGTCGGTGCGCTTGAAGTCGCCGAGCTGGTAGCGCAACTCGGTCTCGCGCAGCCGGCCCTGCGCCGCGGCCGGACGGGCGGCGGACTCGGCGGCCTCGCGATAGGCGGCAAGCGCATCCTCGTTGCGGCCGAGCGCCTCGGCAAGCCGCCCGCGCAGCACCGCGACCGCCGGCTCGAGATCGGGCGGGATGCCGACCTGGTCGAATTCATTGAGCTGATCGGTGGCCCCCGCGAAATCGTGCGCCTCGATCGAGGCGCGCACCGCGTCCTTGAGCACGACCCGCTGCAGCTCGATCGGCAGGCTTCCGATCGCCGTATCGAGGCCGCGAAAGGCCTCGCGTGCCTCGGCCCATTTGCCCTGCTGCGTAAAGGCGACGGCGCGCCAGATCTGGGCATCGTGCTGGTTGCCGACCAGCGGATTGGCCAAATCCTTCAACGCCTCGTCGCTGCGCGACAGCATCAGCGCGGCGACCGCGTGCATGACCAGGCCGCTCGCGTCATCAGCGGTCGGGCGCTGGTCGGCGAGAGCGACGTCGAGCACGCCCTTGGCATCCACATACATGTCGCGCGCCATGTAGAAGCGCGCGAGCTCGAGCCGCGCCGCGTTGCGCTTGGTGTCGACCGCGATCGCGGCCGCACCGATCAGCTTTTGCTGGCGCTCGCGGAAATCGGCCTGGCGGTCGAAACCCCAGAGCTGCGCATCGAACAGCAGCGGACTGTAGCCGGGGAGGTGCCGATTGGTCGGGCCGCCCGACGACAGCGTCAGCCCGCCCGGCCGGCTGACCACGATCTTGTCGGTGGCAAGCTCGACAGTCAGGTCGTCGGCGAGCGGCTCGATCGCGACGCCATGCGTCGAAGCGAGCGCGCGGAACTCGACGAAATCCTGGTCCTTGATGAAGCCGCGCGCCGGCCCGAGCGCGGTGACGACGTAGAGCGTGTCGCCGGCGTCCGGATCGGTCAGCCGATAGACGGTGCGCGGATCGTCGAACGGAATGATCGCGGCAGTGTGGCCAGAGCCGGTGGTGCTGCGCACGATGCTGAGCGGCCGCGTCGGATCGAGCATGATATCGCCGATCTTGACGCTCAGGGACGTGCCTTCCTGGGCGAAGCTCGCGAGCTGCGGGTGGTCGAGCTTGATGCGAACGACCTGGCCGTCGCGCGCGGGCATCACCGTCGCGGCGCCGAGGCGGCGGCTCGTGGAGTTGGCGAGCGCCGAAAGATCGATCTTGGCAGCCGTGTCGAAGACCAGCCAGAGCGTGTCGGCGCGGCGGAAAACAGCCGCCGGCGTCGGCGCGGCGAATGGGAAGGTGAGCTTGATCGTTTCGCCTTGACGGCGCACCTCGACCGCCACCGGCGCATCGGGATCGCGCGGTTCGGCGGTCTCCGCGGCCGGACGCTCGGCGGGCGGAGCGGCGGCGAGCTTGGGCGCGTTCGGGTTCGCGGCAGCGGGAACCGATTGCGGCGGGGCCGGCGGTGCGGCCGTTTGAGCCGGCGGCGCGGCGGCCGATGCTGATCGCGCGGCTTGGACGGCCGGTGCAGCGACAGGTGGTGCGGATTGCGCCTTTGCCGCGGCGGGTACGGCGGATGGCGGCGGCGGGATCGCCCGTGCGGCGAGCGGCTGCGGCGCCGGCGCAGGTGCCGGCATCACGGGAGTGGCCGCGGTCGCGGGCGCGACGGCCTGTGGCGCCGGAACCATCTGCGGCGCCGCAACGTTTGCGGGCGGCGCCGATGGCGCCGGCGCGGCTTGGGCCAGTGGGGGCGGCGGGCCGGGCGGATTGGCCGGCGGGAGCAACGCCGACGGGGTCGCACGGCCGTCGAGCGGCATGATGTCGACGACGTAGTTGTTGTCCTCGCGGAACGTGCGCACGTCGACCTTGCCGATCAACGCAAAGCTCACGGACGTGGTCTGATCGCCGGGCGCGCTGGTGATCGACTCGATCGTCGGCGGCAGCGGCGAGACCGCCGAGGCGAGATCGAACTTGAGGGTACGGTCGAACACCAGCGTGAGCTTGTCCTTGCCGCGCTCGTTGGTGATCGACATCAGCTCGGGCAGCTCGAACACGTAGCGCGAAAAGGTCGGCTGATGGGCGACGCGGACGATGGTGAGCGGGATCGTGCGCTCGCGCGCGAGCGACGCCTCCTCGCGCTGCTTCTTCTCGGCGGCGCGCGCGCGCCGTGCCAGATCCTCGACCACCTCGCGCGGCAGCGCCGGCGGCGCCGCAGTCCAGCTGTCGGGAAGGAGATCGACGAACAGCCGCTCGGCCGCCATGATCGAATTGACCCGCACGTGCTGGGAGACCGCCATGCGCACCGCCGTGCGGTCGGGATCGCGGCGCGCGGCGCCGATATAGCCGGGCGCGTCCGACGGCAACCGGTCGACCGGGACGTTCACCGGAGTTTTAAACGAGATCACCAGGACGTTGTTGGCGAGCCGCACATCGGCGTCGATCTGGTCGGAGAAGTGAAACACGAGGCGCGCGTAGCCGGCGCTGAGGTCGACCGATATGTCGCCGCTGACGGGTTCGGCGCGCGCCGGATCGGCGCCAATCAGCGACAGGCACAGCGCCGCAAACGCGACAACCACAGCCGCGACAGCGCGCAGCCGGCGCCACGCCATCGGAAGGCAGCCGATAGCGACCCGCTCATGTGGGATATGCGATTGATCGCCCATTGACGCGTTCTGCGCCTTTCCCTCGGGCGCAAATCACCAAAACGCGCCTACAGCTCTCACCCTAGGCCGATGCGTTTAACGGGCGGTTACCACAACACTTTAGAAATCAATGTGTTAGGACTCACCGCCGGCGCCCCACGGTTGCCCGGGCCATTGTTTTCGTTGGCTTATTTAGTTCGGATGGCCCTCGATCTTGGGCAGCTGCGCCGCAGGGGCGACGGGCGTGAGCCCGGCGGCACGGTTGGCGAGCTCCACGGTCAGCCGCTCGGCCACGTCAGGCTGCATCTGCGCCAGGATATCCGCCATGATGCGCGGCTTGATCTTCGACACCACGGTGATCAGGATCGGCATCTCCAGGCGGTCGAAGATCTTGGCGGCGTCCTTGGCCTTCATGCTTTCGTACATGGTGACGAGGCCCTTGAGCCGCGCCGTCTCTTCCTCCTCCTTCTTGTTGGCCGTGCCGCCCACCTGCTGTTCCATGCCCTTGAGCTGATTGACGCGGCCGTCGAGCTGCCGTTCGGCCGACTTGACGAGATTCTCGCGGATCTCCAATTCGCGCGCCCGCGCATCGAGTTCCTGGCGTCGCTCGCCGAGCCGCTCGAGGATGGCGCGCTCGGCCGGCGAACTGGTGCCGTTCTGGTCGAGCTGGATCACCCTGCCGCCCGCGTTGTTGGGCTTGGCGGCGGGAACCGCTCCCGGCTTCGTCTCGCCCGGCTTGACTTCCGCGGGCCTGGTCTCCGCCGGCGTGACGACCGGCGGCGCCGTGTTCTGCGCCATCTGTTCGTCGGTGTCCTTCCTGGCGGCCGTCTGCCGGTCGGAATCGATCGAGCCGGTGACGTCTGGAAAGCTGAACATGTCACGCGCCCACGAGGTCTTCGGGTGTTGATCCGCCGGCGGCGCGTTGGATGTGTCCGCGACGTTCGGCCGGCTGCTGAAATCGAGATCGGCGAGCGTGAAGCCGCCGTCGAGGATAAGACCAAGGATCTTCAGGCCGAGCAGGCAGCTTGTCGCGATCAGCACGACCGGGATGAGACGCAACTCGCGGACGAACCGCATCATGCGGCGCGGCCACCCATCCGCGAGCGGGCGCGCTCGGCGAGCGCATGCGCCGCCGCCACCATGGCGCGCGGGTCAGGCGCGCTCGCGGGCGCCGCGGCGGCCGCCGACGCCGCGACGTCCGGACGGGTCGCACTGACGATGCGGGCGAGCCGGTCGAGCACCTGGTCGCCGGCCGCGAGCTGGCGTTCGATGTCGGCGCAGAACCGCTCGGCGGTGCGCAGCCGCTCGCCGAGGTTCTGGTCGCATTCGCGCACCGTCAGCTTGAGGCCGGTGATCGCCCGTTCGGCGATCTCGGTTGCGGTGATCAGCTCGGAAATCGTCGCCTTGAGCGCATGCTCGTCGGCCTTGAGACGCATGAGCCGCCGGTTGAGCACGCCGCAGTAGGCGATCGTGATCATCAGCAGGATCGCGACCAGGCTCTCGATAATAACTGCGAAGGCGTGGCTCACGGGGCCTCCAACCGGTTCGACGTCTCGCCGGCGGTCTCGAACATCGCGAATGTCGTGCGCGGCCTGCGCAACGGCTTCGACACGCGCACCGCGACGCGGTCGCCGACGCGGCCCATGCGCCCTTCGGTGAGCGTCACGTCGCCGCAGCGCACCATCACGACGGCGTCGGGCTTGATGTCGAGGGTGAGCGTGTCGCCGACGTCGAGCTTCATGAGCTGCTTCAATGGCAGCTTCGCCTCGTAGAGCACGGCGTCGACGGCGATCTCGGCCTGGCCGATTTCGGTCGCGAGGTGGCCTTCCCAGATCGGGTCGCGGCCGAATTTCTCGCCCATGAACATCTGCAACAGCACGCCGCGGATGGGCTCGATGGTCGCATAGGGCAGCAGCAGCTCGATGTTGCCGCCGCGATCTTCCATGTCGATGCGCAGGCGCACCAGGATCGCGGCGTTGGCCGGGCGCGAGATCGCGGCGAAACGCGGGTTGGTCTCCAGCCGGTCGATGTTGAACTTGACCGGCGAGAGCGGCTTGAAGGCGAGCTCGGCGTCGGCGAGCACCACCTCGATCATGCGCTTGACGAGGTTGGTCTCGATCGTGGTGTAGGGCCGGCCCTCGATGCGGATCGCGCTCTGGCCGCGCCGGCCGCCGAGCAGCACGTCGATCATCGAATAGATCAGGCTCGACTCGACCGTGAACAGGCCGAAATTCTCCCACTCCTCCGCCTTGAACACGGCAAGCACCGCCGGCAGCGGGATGGAATTGAGATAATCGCCGAAGCGCACCGAGGTGATGCGGTCGAGGGTCACCTCGACATTGTCGGAGGTAAAATTGCGCAGCGACGTCGTCATCAGCCGGACCAGCCGGTCGAAGACGATCTCCAGCATCGGCAGGCGCTCGTAGGAGACCATCGCCGAGTCGATGATCGCGCGGATGCCGGAATTGTCGCTGATCGACACGTCCGTCATGCTGAAGCCGAGGAGGGTATCGATCTCCTCCTGGTTCAGGATGCGCTCAGCACCGCCCTTGGCGGTCGTCGACGTGAACGAATTGGTGTCGTCGATCATCGCGGCCCATTGGGCCGCCATTTCCTCACTGACGGTTTCGACCGGCGCGGCCTTGTCGGCTTCGCTCGGCTCATCCTCGAGGGCCGCGCCCCATTCGGCGGCCAATGCGTCCTGGTCGACCTGATTATCTGCCATTGTCAGCGCGTCACTTTGGGCCGGGCCGTCACTGGACGACGATTTCCTTGAACAGGACCGCGTTGACCTTGTTCGGCGCGATCGCGATGTTGACGCGCCGGGTCAGCTCTTCCTTGAGCCGGTAGAGCCCGGCCGAGCCGTCGAGATCGGTCGGCCGCAATTCGCGCAGGTAGGTCTGAAACGTGTCCATGATGCGCGGCATCATGGGCTTGATCTCTTCGGACAGCTTCGCGTCGGGCAGCTCGAGCACCACCTTGACCTTGAGATACTGGGTGCGGTCGCTGCCGGTGTTGTTGAGATTGACCAGCACCTCGGGCATGTCGACGAACACCGCGGGCTTTACTTCGGCGACTGGCTCGGCGGACGACTTGTGGCCCATCATCATGTAGCCGCCGACGCCGACGACGGCGAAAAGCACGACGCCGCCACCGATCATGGCCATCATCTTCACGGAGAGTTTTCGCTTCGGTGCCGACGCCTGTTCGGAGCCCTCGCCGGCGCGCGCTTCCTCTTCGGTTTCCTTGTTTGCCGCTTTCGCCTTGGCCGCCATGTGAATCCCAGATTGCGCTTTGGCGCGGCGGACCGACCGGTCGAAAAGTGCCGCAGCCGCTTCCGTGCGTCGTTGTTCAGCAAGGCTAGAGTCGGAATGGTTAACGCAACCTTTCTACCGGGAAAATTTTGCCGGGCGTCATTGCCGCGGCGGCGCTTTCTGCCGCCGCCCTGCCGCTGATAATTTCATTAGATCGTTGCAATGCCTGGGTTTTCCGTTCTGGCACGTCCCCTGCACATGGTTAACGCGCGGGACCTGCGGCTTGGGAGAGCCGGCACGGCCCGCAAGACCAGCCGCGTTTGGGAGAACGCGGTGCGGTCCGGCAAGGGGAGATCACTGGTGGAGAATGCGCTTCTCATCGGACTGTCGCGCCAGATGGTGCTCGAACGCGAGATGGACGTGGTCGCGAACAACGTCGCGAACATGGACACCACCGGCTTCAAGTCCGACAACTCGATGTTCGAGCAGTATGTGATGCCGGTCGCGCGCGAAAACCGCTTCGCGCCGGCCGACCGGCCGCTCGACTTCGTCAACGATCGCGGCACCTGGCGCAACCTCGGCGCCGGCCCGATCCAGCAGACCGGCAATCCGCTCGACGTCGCGATCAACGGCAACGGCTACCTCGTGGTGCAGACGGCGGGGGGCGATCGCTACACCCGCAATGGCTCGCTGCAGATCAACGGGCAGGGCCAGCTCGTCACCGGCGACGGCGCGCCGGTGATAGGCGACAACGGGCCGATCGTCTTTCAGCCGACGGACCACGACGTGATGATCTCGCCGGACGGGCGCGTCACCGTCACGGAAGCCGGTGCCACCAACACCGAATCGCTGCGCGGCCAGATCCGCATCGTCAGCTTCGCGGCGCCGCAGCAGCTGCAGAAGGAAGGCAACAACCTCTACGTCGCGCCGGCCGGCGTCGCGGCGACGCCCGATACCAACTCGAAGCTGATCCAGGGCTCGATCGAGAAGTCGAACGTCAACGGCGTGGTCGCGATCTCGCGCCTGATCGAGATCTCGCGCGCCTACGCGCAGGTCGCCTCGCTGCTGTCGAACGCCAGCGATCTGCGCAAGAACGCCATTTCCGAGCTCGCTACTGTACCGAGCTGACGCAACCAAGCAAGCGAGGAGACGTACCATGCGCGCGCTCAACACTGCCGCGACCGGGATGATGGCCCAGGAGCTCAAGGTCGAGGTCATCGCCAACAACATCGCCAACATGAGCACGACCGGCTACAAGCGCCAGCGCGCCGAATTCCAGGACATTCTCTACGAGCATGTCCGCCGCATCGGCACGCAAACCTCGACGCAGGGCAACATCCTGCCCGTGGGCGTCGACATCGGCTCGGGCGTCAAGACCGTCGGCACGCCGCGCATCATCACGCAGGGCACGCTGACGCAGACCGGCGGCGCGCTCGACCTCGCGATCCAGGGCGACGGCTATTTCAAGATCCAGCTGCCCGACGGCACCTTTGCGTATACGCGCGACGGCTCGTTCCAGATGGACGCGCAGGGCCGCATCGTCACGGCGCAGGGCAACGTGGTGCAACCGGGCATCACGATCCCGCCCAATTCGAGTGCGCTCACCATCAACAGCCAGGGCCAGGTCTCGGTGATCGCGCAGGGCAGCACCAACCCCACCATCCTCGGCCAGCTCACTCTCACGAGCTTCCTCAACGAGCCAGGCCTGCTGCCGATCGGCGACAACCTGTTCACCCAGACCCCGGCCTCGGGCCCGCCCACCGACGGCCTCGCCGCCACCAACGGTCTCGGCAGCATCCAGCAGGGCAACCTGGAAAACTCCAACGTCGAGCCGGTGACGGAAATCACCGACCTCATCACGGCGCAGCGCGCCTACGAGATGAACTCGAAGGTCATCACCGCCGCCGACCAGATGCTGCAGACCACCTCGGGTCTCTATCACTGAGCAGGGGCGCCGCCATGATGCGCAAATTGATCCGCGCCTTGATCCACGCAGCCGCCTTCGCGCTCGCTGCCGCGGCGCCCGTGGGCGCCCAGGAGAGCGCCCAGGCGACCGCCCAAGCGGCCGCGTCCGTCCCCGCGTCGCTCCCGACGCTCAAGCGCACCGTCACGGTGTCCGACGAGCTCGTGCGCATCGGCGACATGATCGACAATGCGGGCGACGCCGCCGACACGCCGATCTTCCGCTCGCCCGACGCGGGCACCACCGGATCGGTCACGCTGCAGCAAGTGCTCGACGCCGTCCGCCCCTATCTCCATCGCATCGACACGCAGAACCTCGCCGAGGTCGCGGTCACCCGCACGGGGCGCTTGATCGACGTGGCCGAAATCGAGGCGCACATCGCGCGCACCTTCGCGGGCCGCTACGGCTTCGGCCAGCCGAAGGACCTGCGCGTGACGCTCGACGGCATGGTGCAGCCGATCACCGTCGACTCCTCGGCGACCACCGACCTCACCCTGATCGGCGCCGCGCTCGATCCGCACTCCGGCCGCTTCGACATCTCGTTCGACGTGCCCGGCAACCCGGCGATGCGCCGCGTGCCCCTGCGCCTGACCGGGACCGTGGTCGAGACCATCGCGACCGCAGTGCTCACGCAGGCGCTGGCGCGCGGCGAGATTGTCAAGGCCGCCGACGTCGCGATCGAACGGCGGCCCAAGTCCGAGGTCACCGGCGAACCGATCACCACCGTCAGCGAGACGATCGGGCTCGCGGTGCGCCAAGCGATGCGCGATGGCCAGGTGCTGCAGCGCACCCAGCTGATGAAGCCCGAGTTGGTGCATCGCGACGACAGCGTCACGCTGGTCTACGAGGTGCCGGGCATCCGGCTCACGACGCGCGGCAAGGCGCTGGAGGCGGGCGCCATGGGCGACACCATCAACGTCGCCAATCTCGAGACCAAGCGCACCGTGCAGGGCATCGTCAGCGGTCCGAGCCGCGTCACCGTCATGGCGACGACGGTGCGCGCCGAGGTTCCGCAATCTGTCGCGTCACGTTGAACACGAGCGAGGGAATATGTCGAAGAGTTATCTGTGCCTGCGTCCGCGTCCGATCGCCCTCGTCGGCGTCGTGACGCTGTCGTCGCTGATGTGCGGCTGCGCCGCAATCAACCGGATCGCCAATATCGGCGAGCAGCCGAAGCTCTCCGCGATCGACAACCCGACGACGAAACCCGGCTACAAGCCGGTGCAGATGCCGATGCCGACGCCGCAGCCCGCGACCTATAATCCCAATTCGCTGTGGCGCACCGGCTCGCGCGCGTTCTTCAAGGACCAGCGCGCGCGCCAGGTGGGCGACATCCTCACCGTGATGGTCAACATCACCGACAAGGCGATCCTCCAGAACGAGACGCAGCGCAGCCGCAGCAATACCGAGGATTCGGGCATCACCGATTTCCTCGGCGCCCATACGCAGACGCCGAGCGCCGCGCTGCCCGGCCGCCTGCTCACCGACGACTCCAACATGTCGAACGACGGCAAGGGTTCGATCAATCGCCAGGAGGCGTTGCAGACGAACGTCGCCGCGGTGGTGACGCAGGTGCTGCCGAACGGCAACCTCGTGGTCGAGGGCAAGCAGGAGATCCGCGTCAATTTCGAGATGCGCGAGCTCATCGTCGCCGGCATCGTGCGGCCGGAGGACATCCAGAGCGACAACACCATCGATTCGAGCAAGATCGCCGAGGCCCGCATCGCCTATGGCGGCCGCGGCCAGATCATGGACGTGCAGCAGCCCCGCTACGGCACCCAGCTGATGGATGTGGTGCTGCCGTTCTGATGCCAGGGATCAGGGACCAGAAATCGGGGGCAAGCAAGTGGAACGCTGATCCGACGCCTGATTTTTGATCGCTGATCCCCGGTCTCCCCGCCGCACCCCGATCCCGGGTCGGGGGACGGCGCAACGACGCGGCCTCCGGCGACTCCCCCGCCGGAGGCCGCGCTCCTTTGCAAACGATGCTGCAGAGAGTGCCCGAATGGTCCGGTCGGCGCGAACCGCCGCTTCCTCGGCGCATCGCCCGGATCGACATCCGAGCGACCCGCTCGTGCTGCCGATTGGTTCCTTTGGCCGCGCGCTGGCGGCGTCTCAGTCGTCGCGATACACGCGCTCGCGCCGCTCGTGCCGCTCCTGCGCTTCGATCGACAGGGTGGCGATCGGGCGGGCTTCGAGGCGCTTGAGCGAGATCGGCTCGCCGGTTTCCTCGCAATAGCCGTAGGTGCCGTCCTCGATGCGTTGCAGGGCGGCGTCGATCTTGGCGATCAGCTTGCGCTGGCGGTCGCGCGCGCGCAGCTCGATTGCCCGATCGGTCTCCGATGAGGCGCGATCGGCGAGATCGGGATGATTCTGGTTCTCGTCCTGGAGGTGCTGCAGCGTCTCCTTGGCTTCCTTGAGGATGTCCTCGCGCCAGGCCAGGAGCTTGTTGCGGAAGTACTCCCGCTGGCGGTCTCCCATGAACGGCTCTTTTTCGGTCGGCCGGTAGTTTTTTTCTTTTTCGGCGCGCATGCACCCCACTCCGTGCATCTTCACTCGTCGTCTCCTGTGCGAGCCCGGCTCGCGCGGCGCGGTTATAGCGGCGGCCTCCGGCTGCGACAACTGGGCCCGGGACGAAATAGTGATGGAACACGAAGGAATTGCGACGGCCCGGCAAGCCGTGCTTGGGCCCGCGCTTATGACCGCGCTCGGGCCGGCGATCAGCCCACCGCGCTCTCGACCTTGGCGAGCTCGACCTCGACGCGCAGGTCGATTTCCGCCAGCACCTGGTCGACGCGCGAATCGCCCGACATCTCCTTGAGCTCGGCGGCCGCGGATTTGAGGCGGAGCACCATGGCGGGTTCGAGCCGGCCGGACAGCAGCGAGAGCTTCATCTCGTCGAGCAGATCGAGCGCCGTATGGCCGCGCTTGACGGCACGGCGGCGCTGCTCATCGGCCGCTTCGACCCCTTGCAGCGCCAGCAGCGCGTCGATTCCCGCAACCGTGCGCGTGCCGCCAGTCGCCGCCGGCGCGGCGGCAGGCTCCTCCTGCGGCAGGCTGAACGTCCCCGGCGCAGAACGGCGCGCGAATGACGACGCCGACGGCGCGGCCGGGCCGTTGGGTCCCGTGATGCGCATGGGCAAAGCCTCTTTGCGGCGACGCGGCCGCCGCCACGCGACCCTCGGCCCGCAATGGTTAAGAGCCGGTTAATCGCCCCGGCGACCGGGCAGGAATTGCCGCGATCGGCAACGCGTTCCCCACACGGGCGCCGCGATTCGACCGGGGATTCGACAAATAATCGTTCTAAATCAATGCATTATGCGATTCGCTCGCGGGTGGCACGGCGTTCGCATCAGCATTCTTGGTCCGACCTCATTCGGGGAGAATTGGATGACGAGGACATCCTCGCTCGCACGTGCCGCGCTCGCGGCCGTGTGGCTACTGACAGTCATGGCGCCGCCGGCGCACGCCGCTTCGCGGATCAAGGATCTCGCGAATGTCGAGGGCGTGCGGCAGAACCAGCTCATCGGCTATGGCCTCGTGGTCGGCCTCAACGGCACCGGCGACACGATCAACAATTCGCCGTTCACCCGACAGTCGCTTACCGCGATGCTGGAACGGCTCGGCGTGAACATCCGCGGCCAGACGCTGCGCACCGGGAACGTCGCGGCCGTGATGGTGACGTCGAACCTGCCCGCCTTCTCGACGCAGGGCACGCACATCGACGTGACGGTTTCGGCGCTCGGCGACTCCAAGAGCCTCCAGGGCGGAACGCTGCTGGTGACGCCGCTGCTCGGCGCCGACGGCAATGTCTACGCGGTGGCGCAAGGCTCGCTCTCGATCGGCGGCTTCCAGGCCGGCGGCGACGCGGCCTCGGTCACGCGCGGCGTGCCGACGGTCGGACGCATCGCCAACGGGGCGATCATCGAGCGCGAGATCGATTTTGCGCTCAACCGGATGAGCCAGGTGCGGCTCGCGCTGCGCAACCCCGACTTCACGACTGCGAAGCGCATCGCCGCGGCGATCAACGACTATCTCGGCACGCCGACCGCCCAGCCGCTCGATCCCTCGACCGTCGAGCTCACGGTGCCGGAGCAATACAAGGGCAACGTGGTGGCGCTGCTCACCGAGATCGAGCAGCTGCAGATCGAGCCGGACCTGCCGGCGAAGATCATCATCGACGAGCGCTCCGGCATCATCGTCATGGGGCGCGACGTGCGTGTCTCGACGGTCGCGGTCGCGCAGGGCAACCTCACGGTGACGATCTCCGAATCGCCGCAGGTGAGCCAGCCCCTTCCGGGCACGCGCGGCCAGACCGTGCGGATTCCGCGCACCCGCGTCGGCGTGCAGGAGGACGGCCGCAAGTTCGCGCTGGTCGACGAAGGCGTGTCGCTGCAGCAGCTGGTCGACGGGCTCAATGCGCTCGGCGTCGGGCCGCGCGACCTCATCGCCATCCTGCAGGCGATCAAGGCCGCCGGCGCCATCCAGGCCGATATCGAGGCGATGTGATGACGAGCCCGATGCCCGCCCTCGCCGCCCCCGGCCTCGGCCAGATCGCGCCGACGAGTCTCGCGGCTACCCGCGCCAAGAACTCGCCGCAGGCGCGCATGCACGCGCAGGCGCAGAATTTCGAGGCGGCGTTCCTCAACTCGATGTTCCAGCACATGTACGACGGCGTCGGCGGCGACGGCCCGTTCGGCAACAGCCAGGGCGTCGGCCCGTGGCGCTCGTTCCTCACCGACCAATACGCGAAGAGCTTCGTCAAGG
>Ga0209006_10000580_pt1 | contig 34211 bp, 31 predicted proteins | sample JacPin_JW_Ref_O2_FD_188567 | JGI IMG/M metagenome (GOLD analysis project Ga0209006, IMG submission 188567) | Forest soil microbial communities from Algoma, Ontario, Canada - Jack Pine, Ontario site 1_JW_Ref_O2 (SPAdes) (version 2) | ecosystem: Environmental > Terrestrial > Soil > Boreal... | reverse complement strand
TCGGTGGCGCGCGCTTACCGCGCCTATGCGCAGGAACACCCGGGGCGCTACGCCGCGACAATTCGGGCGCCGGCGCCTGACGACGCCGAGCTGGTTGGCGCGGGCCTGCGTGCGGTCGAGGTGCTCGTTGCCGTATTGGGTGCGTGGGGTTTCGCCGGCGACGAAGCCCTACACCGGGTACGCGTGGTGCGGTCCGCGCTCCACGGCTTCATCTCAATCGAGGCAGAGGGCGGGTTTGGGCTGGCACTCAGCCTCGATGACTCGTTCGAGCTGGTGCTCCAGACCGTGATCGCGGGGCTCGAGCAAGGTTGAGACCGATGTCGCGGCGGCTGTCGACCCGAGCGCGGTGGCTAGACTCGTCGCGATGAGCGCCTTGCTTCTTAGCTCCCAGCGAGTGGGCGTGCGAAGGGTACTCACGTGCTCGTTGGTAGCAGTCGGCTTGCTCGCGCCCGCGCTCGTCAGCCCGGCGCTTGCCGCCGCCGCCAGCCGCCCCTCCCTCGCGGTCCTGGGTCTGCCGCTCGGAAAGATCGTTGGGCAGTCGCAGCCGTACACCGAAACAGGTTCGACCGCTCAGCTCGGCATCAGCTACAAAGGCAGCCTCCCGCACGGCGCAAAGCTGCAGCTGCTCATCAAGAAGAACTCAATCTCGCCCTATGTGGCGAGCAAGACGCCGATCAAGCTCTCTGGTGGGAGTGCGAAGGTCAAGGTCAGCGTTAGTGGGGTCGGCGGGCCCTACCGCTACGAGGTGGCCGTCGTCTCCGGCTCCAAGCGTCTGTCCGTCTCCAGGCCCGCGGTGGTCTATTGGGCGCAACCCCCGGGTGGCGTCTTCGTCTTCTCCGGTTCCGAGTCCGCCTTCACGAGTACCCACAACGCCAATGAAAACTGCGAAGCCGGGTGCAAGGGCGATGCCTCCTCGGGAGAGAGCGAGGAATTCTCCGCAGCTGCGGGCAACACCCCCATGCCTCAGGGCTGGACGGTCACGCTCGTCGTCGGCGGCACAGTGCAGTGCATGACCAACGAAATCGAAGGGCGCTGCGCGAAGGACCTCGCGTTCCCCGAAGTGACGGCCGAAACCGTCGTCCCCGTCGAAGGCAAGATCACCTCGCCGCTCGGCAAGACCTACGTCGCGAAGCTCGACGTCACCGTCTATCCGTAAAGCACCACCGTCCCATGCGTCTACCCAACTGGCTGGGCAGCGGCGCGAAGGAAGCGCCGGTCGCAGTGGGCGACCCGCGCTTCGACGGCTGGGAGACGGTCAGCACGTTCGAGGATCAGGGCACGGCCGTTGCATGGCGCGACCAGCTCCGCGGCCTTGGGGTTGACGCGGCCTGTGTTGCCGACCATCCTTTGGACACGCGCGGTCACGGCGACATCTACCTGGTCGTGCCGCCCGAGCAGTGGTCACGCGCGAACGAGGTCATCGAGAATCTCGACTGAAGGATCGAGCATCGCGGCCTGTTAGAAGCAGAAGGCATCGGCAAGAATCAAGACAGGGGGAAGTGAATGCCCAGGGCAGCCGGTTACAGAAGCGAAGGAATGTTCGGCTCGATCGAGACCGTCGGCACGGCGGGTGTCTTTGGCCAGGTGATGGGCCTCGTGGCGGTCACGCTCGTGTTCTTCACGCTCGGCGCCTACCTCGGACGCAACATCGCAGAGGGCCCCTCGCTGATCTGCTTCTTCGCTGGCTTTGGGTGCATCATCGGCCTGAACTTCGCCCGTCGCTCAGAGGCGCTCGCGATCACGCTGCTGTTCGCCGGTGGCCTGCTCTTCGGACTGGGGCTGGGCGGCGTGCTCAATCAATACGCCGAAGCTCAGCCCGATGCCGTGTGGCAGGCCGCCGCCGCGACCGCGCTGTTCGTGGGGGGTCTCGGCACCACCGGCTATGCGATCCGGCGGGATCTGTCAGGCGGGTACCGGTTCCTGTTCTTTGCGCTGCTCGCGCTGATCGTGTTCGGGCTGGTGACCGTGTTCGTCTCGATCCCCGGCGGCAACGTGATCTACGCGCTGCTCGGCCTCGGCATCTTCGGCGCCTACACCGTGCTCGACTTCAACCGTATGCGCCGCGCAGGCATGGGCGAAGCGGTGCAACTCGCGGCGGGGATCTTCCTCGACGTGGTCAACATCTTCCTGTTCTTTCTGCGGTTGTTCGGCGGCGGGCGCAACTGACGAGCGGCGTCACCCGTCCGTGCCGAGCGCTGTGTACACCGCATCGATCAGCGCCCGGTTGCGCGGGTCCTGCCATTGCGGCCCGCCGCGGTTCATCACGTAGCCGAACGCGACGCCCGCGTCCGGGTCGGCGAAACCGAGCGCCCCGCCCGTGCCGAAGTGCCCAAAGCTCCGCGGGTTGGGGCCGAGCGGACGCTCCGGCTGGGTGAGCTGAAAGCCCAGCCCGAAACGCGACTGCCGTCCGAGCACGAGATCCTCGCCCACGGACGCCTCCGCGATCGCCTCGCGCAGCACATCCTCCCCCACGAGCGGCGGCGCATCGGATAGGAGCGCGTCATAGACCCGCGCGATCGCCGGCGCTCCCGCGTGCAGATTGGCGGAGGGCAGTTCCGCGTCCTGCCACGCGGCGGTGTTCACCGTCCCGATCCCCGTGGCACCCGGCGGGTTCATGTAAGCGCGCTCGCGCAGGTGCGTGTCGCGGAACGCGCGCTGCGCTTGCGCCGCGCGCGCGGAGGTCTTCCAATCGAACACATACTCCGCCCGGCGCGGACGGGCCCGCGGATCAAGACCGAAGCTCAGATCCACGCCGAGCCGCTCGGCGACCTCGCGTCGAAGGAACGACCCGATGCGCTCACCCGTAACGCGGCGGACGATCTCACCCGCGAGGAAGCCAAACGTGTGCACGTGATAGCCGTGCCCGGTGCCGGGCGTCCACCACGGCTCCTGCTCGGCCAGCGCCTGCGTCACCTGTGCCCAGTCGTACAGCGATCCCTCGGGGAGATCGCGCGAGATCGCGGCGAGCCCAGCGCGGTGGCTGAGGACCTCCCGCACGGTGACGCCCTCTTTGCCGGCGGCGGCGAACTCCGGCCAGTGACGCGACACCGGATCGTCGAGCTCGAGCGAGCCGCGTGAGACGAGCGCCAGCACGCACACCGCCGCGAGTGCCTTGCCGACGGAGAACACGTTGACGACCGTGTCCTCTTGCCATCGGCGCGAGCGATCCGTATCCGCCCAACCGCCCCACAGCTCCACGACCGTCTGTCCTTCGACGATCACCGTGACGCCGCCGCCGAGCTCGCCGCGCTCTGAGAAGTTCTCGCGAAACGCCTCGCGCACAGCTGCGAAGCGTCCGTCGCAAGTACCCGCGATCTCCGCGCGCTCAGACGACGACATGCTCGAAGGTGATCGATCCACTGTGCATGGGGCCGTTAGGATCGCTGAATGTCCGACGGCGCGGCCACAACCGGCGGCGCGGGCATTCTCACGCGTGCCCCGTCGGGCGCTTTGGTCGTGGGTGCGATCACCTCCGTGCAGTTCGGCTCATCGCTCGCCGCCACTCTGTTTCACCAGCTCGGCCCCGCCGGGACGGTGTTCCTGCGGCTGACGTCGGCCGCGATCGTGCTGATGCTCCTATGGCGTCCGCGACTCCGCGGAAGGAGCCGCCGCGACCTGCTCCTCGCGGCGGTGTTCGGGCTCGTGCTGGCGGGCATGAACCTGAGCTTCTACGAGGCGCTCGACCGGATCCCGCTGGGGATCGCAGTCGCGATCGAGTTCGTCGGGCCGCTCGCAGTCGCGGTCGCTGGCTCGCGTCGGCCGCTCGATCTGCTGTGGGTACTGAGCGCGGTCCTCGGCATCCTCGCGCTCACTCACGGTGGCGCGCATGTCGGTGCGCTGGGGGTCCTGCTCGCACTTACGGCCGGCTGTCTGTGGGCCGCCTACATTCTCCTGAACGCGCGACTGGGTCAGGCCTTCGAGGGCTCCACCGGCGTAACGCTGGCGATGTGCGTGGCCGCCCTCGCGGCCCTACCGGTGGGTGTCGCCACGGGTGGCATCCAGCTTCTGCGGCCTGAATCCCTCGCGCTGGGAGCGGCGGTCGGGATTCTCTCCTCCGCGATTCCGTACTCCTTCGAGGTCGAGGCGCTCAGACGGATCGCGACGGCTGTATTCGGGGTGCTCATGAGCCTCGAGCCGGCGGTTGCCGCGCTCGCGGGCTTTCTCGTTCTCGGACAGCAGCTCGCAGGACGAGAGCTTGCCGGCATCGCACTCGTGGTCGTCGCCTCCGTCGGCGCCTCGCGGCGCAAGGCGGACGCGCCGCTTTCGGTGTGATCCGCTACCTGTCGGGCGCAGCCACCTCGCACGGCAGGTGTGAGATCATCGGCGTCTAGGAGGCACATACCGGCTCCAGCTGTCTCCTCGCGGGAGGCGCGGACAAGGAGGTTCGATGAGACTCGCCGCAAGGACCTGGACCCCAGTGGCCGCGTTGGCGCTGCTGCTGATGGCGATGTTCGTGCTCGACCGCGCCGCCGCGCCGGCCTCAGCCACTGAAGCCGCGACCACCGTCCAGCTTCCGGGGAGCGCTCCGCCCGCACGTACGAGCGCAGCTGTGCAAGACACGGCCGCCTCCACGCCGATCGAATTCGACGTCGCGCTGAAGCTGAGCGATCCGGAAGGCGCAGTGGAACTCGAGCGGGCCGTCTCTGAACCCGGCGGCGCCGGCTATCGCAAATTCCTGACCGCGGCGCAGTGGGAGCAGCGTTTCTCCCCCACCGAGGCCTCGGTGAAGTCCGTCAGCGCATGGCTGCGCAGCGAGGGCGTCATCGTCGAATCGGTCACGCCCGACCGCATGACGATCGCGGCCAGCGCACCGGCGTCTGTGGTCGAGAAGGCGTTCGGCACGAGCCTTGCCGAGTACTCGAGCCACGGGCTACTACTCAGGTTGGCGTCAGGGGCGCTGTCCGTGCCCGCCAACCTGGCCGGGCTGATCAGCGCCGTCTCGGGAGTCGACCAGCGGGTGATGAGGCCGGCAGGCCTTGGGCTGTCCGGCGACGTCACACAGAAGGAGGCCGAAGCCGAACAGACTGGTGAAGCCGGCGCCACCGAATCGCTTGCCGTGCCGGCTAGCAAGCCGATCCAGCCGCCGGAATGGCCGCTCACGCCGCAGCCGTGCTCAGGCTACTGGGGCGAAAAGCAGGACACCGTCGATCCTCGCTTCGGCGCGGGCTACGCAAGCCCCATGCCCTACGGGGACTGTGGATACGTCCCCGCCCAGCTGCAGGGCGCCTACGACCTCTCCAAGCCGATCGCCGACGGCGATGACGGCGCCGGTGAGACGGTTGCGATCACCGACGCCTACGCATCGCCCACGCTCTACAGCGACGCGCACGAATGGAGCAAGCACAACGCTCCCGGGCAGGTGCTGAAGAACAGTCAGTTCAAGGAGGACGTCGCCGGCAAGTTCAACGACGAGAAGCTGTGCGGCGCGAGCGGCTGGTCGATCGAGCAGACGCTGGACGTCGAGTCCGTGCACTCCACTGCTCCCGGCGCGACGATCCTCTACATGGGCGCCAAGAACTGCGAGGCGGCTCTGTACGGGGCGATTCAGACGGTCGTGGACGGGCACCTGGCTAACGTCGTCACCGACTCCTGGGGCGAATACGGCAACCAGGAACTCACCCCGCCGGCTGAAGACCTCGCGTTCGACAACGTCCTGCTAATGGCGGCCGGCACCGGTGTCGGCGTGCAGTTCTCCGCCGGTGACGAAGGCGATCAGTTCAGCATCACCGGCTTCAACGCGCCCGAGTATCCCGCTGAGAGTCCCTATGCGACCGGCGTGGGCGGCACGAGTGTGGAGATCGACAAGAGCGACCAGCGCACCGAAGAGCTCGGCTGGTCGACGTCGATCAGCGCCCTCTGCAGCGCCGTGGTCGAGGAACACGAAGAAGCGGTGGAACTGCTGACCGAACAGTCGATCGAATGCACCGGGAAGCTGTTCGGCAAGTGGCTGCCGTCCGCGCCCGGCGGTTACTGGGCCGGCGGAGGCGGCGGTACGAGCTACCACTACGCCGAGCCCTACTACCAGGAAGGCGTCGTGCCGGCCGCTCTCGCCAACCGTAACAAGGCCCTCACCCACACGGCCAACCGCGTCGTGCCGGACATATCGATGGACGCTGACCCGTTCACCGGACTGAAAATGGGCGAGACGATCGACGTGGGAGGTGAAGGCAAGTACGAGGAATTCCCGATCGGCGGCACGAGCCTCGCCTCGCCGCTGCTGGCGGGCGAGCTCGCGGTCGCCGACCAGGCCGCCGGTGGCTCGCTGGGCTTCGTCAACCCGCTCATCTACCGGCTGGACGCCTCCGCCAAGACTGCTGGAAACGCCTTCTACGACGTCCTCCCGCCGAAGCAGAAGCAGGCCAGCGTGATCGAGAACTACGTCAACGAAACGGGGCCCGAAGAAGGGCTCTACACGACCGTGCGCACGCTCGGCTACGAAGGCAAAGAGGCCTTCTGCGAAGAAGGCGGCTCGTGCTCGCAACAGAAGATCATCCTCTCGGCTGGCAAGGGATATGACTCGATGACGGGCATCGGTTCGCCGGGGCCCGAATTCATCCAGGCGCTCGCGACGCCATGAGCAGGGGTTGCTGAGCCGACGCTTGCGGAGGTTTTGCGCAGCTGACACGGGGGGTACACCCCTCTCCGGGCCACGGAGGCTCTGATGTATGCCCGGGTTCGAAGTGCAGGGCAGGGCGCGAAGCCCTCTTCGAGGGAGGGCGCTGTTTCCGCGCGCCCGCTCTGACGGGAACGGTCGAGCGGGCTCACGGCGCGTCCTCACCCCCTTCGGGCGCGCCGTGAAGCCCTAGCAATCCGTCGATCCGTCCACGGCCGCCAGCCGACGTTGGCCGCCGCCCCCGGTTTCGCCGATCCAATCGCGTGCCTTACATCCAGCTTCCGCGCGCCCGCACACGCGCCATGGCTTTCCTCGCCGCCGTCTGCGTGCCCGCGCTGTGTGTGCTTGCGCCCGCGCAGAGCCTCGCGACGACAACGGCCGCCAACTGGGATGCCGCACAGCAGCACCAGGTCGTCGCGGCGGGCCTGTTGGGCGAAAGCGGCGGCTCCTTCGTCGGCGCCGGTCGACTCTCCGCCGCACAGGCGAACGCTGCGATGGTCGCCCTCGCCCCCACCCTGCAGTCCGTCCTGGACGCGCAGGAAGAACAGGCGTGGCCCAGCGGGCCGCCGGCCGAGGCGCAGCAAGCTGAAGGCGAAACCGCCGCGCCGAGCGAACCGCTGACGGTTGAGCCCACCGTGCCGATCGCCCAGACCACGCAGAGCCCGGTGACCGTGGTGACGTTCGACGAGATGCTCGTGGAAGAGCTGGGGCTCGCGAGCGTGGCCGCGCACGTGCAGGGCACCGCCGCTGCGGCCGGGCTGCGCCCTCCCTCCTACTTCGGCTCCGAGGTGGTCGCGCGCTTTCTGGAACTCGACTACGAGCACCCCGTCGGTAGCCAGCGGTTCGACCTGTTCCCAACCGAAGCGATCACGCGCGCCCAGGCTGCGTGGTCGCTGTCCGCCGCGACGAAACTCAGCTCCTGGCAGATCTCCTCCGCACGCGAATCGCTGTCGGCGTTCGCGCTTGCGTCGATAAGTGCCGCGCAACGCCGGGCGCTGCAGATCGCCGTCTCGCGGATCGGCTACCCGTACGTGTGGGGCGGTACGACTGACAACACCGCCGACGGCCTCGAACACGGAGGCTTCGACTGCTCCGGGTTCGCCTGGCGGGTGTTCAAGGTCTCGGGGTTGCCGTGGGGGCGCGAGATCCTGGGGCGCACGGCCGCCGAACAGGCCGGCGAAATCCCGAGATCCCAGCGGTTGCCGGTGAGCGAGCTGCAGCCGGGCGACCTGCTGTTCTTCGGGTCGGCTCAATTCAACAGCAAGGCCACGGAGAGCAACGTCATCCACGAGGGGATCTACCTCGGCGATAACTGGGTGATCCACTCCTCAGGGCAGGGTGTGTACGTGCTGCCGCTCAGCGGGAGCTGGCTGGGAAGCTCGTTCGCCTGGGGAAGGCGTGTGATCGGGTGGCTGCCGGATCCCGTGCGGCGCTAGCGTTGGCGCGGTGCGGGTGGTGACATGGAACGTGAACTCCGTCAAGCAGCGCATGCCGCGCCTGCTGCCCTGGCTCGACGAGCGCGAGCCCGACGTCGTTTGTCTGCAGGAGACGAAGGTGACCGACGAGGCGTTCGACGAGCTGCTCAGCGAGGAGCTCGCCACGCGCGGCTATGCGGTGGCACGCCACGGCGAGGCGCAGTGGAACGGTGTGGCGATCCTCTCACGTGTGGGCCTCGGGGATCCGCGCATCGGCCTGCCCGGCGCACCGGGCTTCCCGGACGCTGAGGCGCGCGCGGTGTCGGCGGACTGCGGCGGGATTCGCGTGCAAAGCGTGTACGTGCCAAACGGCAGGACGCCTGACTCCGACCACTATCGCTACAAGCTTGCGTGGCTGGCGGCCCTGCGAGCGGATGTCGCGGAGGGGCCCGAGGCGCAGCTCGTGTGCGGTGACATCAACATCGCCCCCACCGACGCTGACGTGTTCGACCCCACGGCGTTCATCGGGCAGACGCACGTCACCTCTCCCGAGCGGGCTGGACTGCAGGAGCTGGCGCTCCACGACGTGCTGCGCGAGCGGTGGCCGAGCGAGCGCGTGTTCACCTACTGGGACTACCGCGCGGGCATGTTCCACCGCGACCGCGGGATGCGGATCGATCTGGTGCTGGCGAGCGACGTGGTCGCAGGCAGGGTGTGCGCGGCATGGGTCGACCGCCAGGCGCGCAAGGGCTCCAAGCCCAGCGATCACGCCCCCGTGATCGTCGATCTGGACGAGGCGCCCGACGGCGACATCGGGCCGGTCGTGCCGCCTCCGTCGGGCGCGTCCTGAGCAGATCGTGCGTCTGTCGCTCTGAGCAAGTATTCAGGCAGGCGAAACGGGTGCCGATGAGTGTCGCAAAGGTGCCCCGGGGGCGGGCCGCCGCACAGGCGACCGGGGTCGTTCCGACTAGCGACCACCCAAGAGAACTTCATGACAACGGATCAAAGCGAGGCTCTCGAGCGACAGCTGGCGCGCCACGCTCGCCTGCACGGGGCGGTCGCGCGCCTGGGGCAGGTGGCGCTGCGAGAGCAGGAGCTGACGAGCCTCACGGACGAGATCGTACGCACCGTGGCCGAGACGCTCGATGTGCAGTTGTGTGGCGTGCTGAGGCTCTGCGAGGACGGCAAGTCGCTGGAAATCGTCTCGAACGTCGGCCACACGAGCGACCTGCGCTCGATCATGCCGGCGGGGACGGGCACGCACGCCGGCTACGCGCTCAGCCGCCGCGAGGCGGTCGTCTCGCAGGACCTCCGCTCGGAGACCCGGTTCGACAACAGCCACCTCTTGGGGCGCGGCATGCGCAGCGGCATGAACGCTGTGATCGAGGGATCCGAACAGCCTTACGGCGCGCTCAGCGCGCACACGACGCGGCAGCGTGACTTCAGCGATGACGACGTCAACTTCCTCGTGGCGGTCGCGAACATCCTCTCCGCTGCGGTCGAGCGCCATCGCAGGGAGGCGCTCACGCGCCACCAGGCGCTGCACGATCCGCTCACCGGGCTGCCCAACCGTACGCTCGCGCTCGACCGCCTCGATCTGGCGCTCGCGCGGCGCCGGCGCGAGGACATCGGTGTGGCGATGCTGATGCTCGACCTCGACCGCTTCAAGATCATCAACGACTCGCTCGGGCACGCGGTAGGCGATGAGGTGCTGGTGGCGCTGGGGGAGCGTCTGCGCGAGGCGCTGCGACCGAGCGACACCGTGGCGCGTCTCGGCGGCGATGAGTTCGTCGTCGTCTGCGAGCTCCCCGACGACGTCCATCAGGTGGTCGAGCTCGCCGAGCGGATCGGCTGCGCCGTCAGCAAGCCGCTCAGGCTGGACAGCGGTGAGCACGTGCTCACCGCCAGCATCGGCATCGCGATCGCCGAGCTGCCGAGCGATACATCTGCCTCGCTGCTTCGCGACGCTGACGTCGCGATGTATCGCGCGAAGCACCGCGGGCCGGGTCGCTACGAGCTGTACGACTCGAGCCTGCGCTCGCAGGTGCTGGCCCGTCTGAACACGGAGACGGAGCTGCGCCAGGCGCTCGAGCGCGACGAGCTGTGCGTCGAATACCAGCCGATCATCGACCTGGCCACCGGTTGGCCCGTCGCGACTGAGGCGCTTGTGCGATGGGAGCACCCGCTCCACGGCCGCGTGCCCCCATTGGACTTCATTCCGATCGCCGAGGAGACAGGCCTGATCGTTGCGCTCGGACACCAGGTGCTCCGCTGGGCGTGCGAGCAGGGCGCCCGCTGGCAGCAGCAGTTCGGCTGTCCGTTGCAGACCTTCGTCAACGTCTCCGGCTCCCAGATAGCGAACCCGAGGTTCCCCGCCGAAGTCGCCCGCGTCTGCGCGGAGAGCGGACTGGTGGCGGGGACGCTGCGCCTGGAGGTCACCGAGAGCGTTCTGATCGAGCGCACGGGCGAGTCGACAGCGGTGCTTAGCCGGCTGCACGCGGATGGCGTGCAGCTCGTGCTGGATGACTTCGGCACCGGCTACTCGTCGCTCAGCTACCTGCGCAACTTCCCGCTGGACGGCGTCAAGGTGGACCGCTCGTTCACCGATGGCCTCGGGGGCAGCGAACGCGACGCGGCGATCATGCGGGCGATCGTCGAGATGTGCAGTGCGCTTGGGCTCTCCGTCGTGGCCGAGGGGGTCGAGTCCGCCGCGCAGCTGGAGCAGCTCGAGAAGCTCGGCTGCCACCATGTCCAGGGCTACCTACTCTGCCGCCCCATGCCCGCCGAGGAGCTGACAGGCTTCCTCGCGAGCCGTCTCGCCCCGGTCGCGAAGGACCCTTCAATAGCGCCCGCCGCCGCGCCTTCGCGCATCCGCCCCGAGCAGCTCGTCTGATCCGTCCGCGAAGATTCGGCTGGTAGCTCAGAGACAGCGAGGCGGGCGCGCCGGTAGTTGACGGCACTGCCTGCGGCGCTCTTCCCGGCGTCGCGGCTCGGATGCACGTGCATGCGTTTATCATCGGGTGCCATAGCAAGCGCAAACGACGAGGAACAGTGATCGGGCAGACCCAGAATCTCTCGGCCAGGATCGCCGTAAAAGGCCTCCTCTGCGCGACCATTCTGACGGTTGCGCTGATTGCCGCGCTGATGCTCGTCTCGAGCGCTGACGCGACCGTCGCCACGGCTCCGCTGGAAGAAGGGACCCAGACCGTGGAAGGCGGCGCCTCCTCGGGGGGGACCGGCGCCGCCGGCGAAGAAACGGGCGCTGAAACGGGGACGGGGGCGGAAGGCACCGGCACGACCGGCGAAGTTACGCCCCCGGCCGAACAGACGCTCCCGCCGGCCGAAACCACCCCGCCCTCCGAAACCACCCCGCCGGCCGAAACCACCCCGCCTTCTGAAACGACAACGACGGCGGAAACCACGCCCACCGAAGCGACCCATACCGAAGAACCGACGCAACCCATCGGCGAAGGCCTCGTCGTCGCGGAAGTGCTTCAAACGACGAAGGAAACCGTGTCCCAGAGCGGGGAAGTCCTCACGCCGGTGATCAAGGAAATCGTCGTGCCGGCTTCGGAACTCGTGCTATCCCCCGCTTCAAGCGAAGAACGCAGCAAGGCGCCGGAATCGGTCAGGGAAGCTGCTCAGGTCGAAGCGAGCGCGGCACCGACGGCGGCCGGCTCGCCGCCCGCCCCTCCGAGCACTCCGCAGACTGCGATCCTCACTACCTTCCCGGCGATTGCAGTGACCGAAGCGCGTGAACGCGCCACGCACTCGAGCGCCGTCGAGGCGCGGTCGTTGACTGCTGCCCAGCGAGCCGGGGAGATCAGCTGCGAGCTCTCCGGCCTAACAGAGGACATGAGCGAAGACTGCTCCGCCGGCCTGCTCTCCGGGTCGAGCTTGATCGCGGTCGACCCCGTGGAGCGTGCAGGCGAGGTTTCCCCTGCCCGCAAGAGCACTCACGCGGGCGGCGGCTACAGCGAACCAGCCGGCGGCGATCGCTCCGGCGGAGCGCCCCCCGGCCCAGCACCGGGCGGCGCGTTCGGCGGCTCGGCGGCCGCGGGTTCCGGCCTCGCCCTCTCCGGCTTCTTCACCCTTACGGGGCTGCTCCTGTTCGCGGCCCCCTGCGCAATGCGGCGCCTACGGCTGTCGTGCCGTCCTTGGCGCACCGCGTTCTTCGTTCTGATTCCAGAGCGCCCGGGCTAGCTCCTCCCGGCCGCTGCGCACCGGCGTGGATCTCGTGATCCACGCCCTGGAAGTCAATTCGAAGCCCTGTTGGAAGGAGCTGCATCACATGGAACGTCACCTGAGCACGGTGCGAATCGAGACATTGGAGGACGAGGGCCCACCGCCGGGCGCAGTCGGCCCCGTCGGACGCGGAGCGGTCGACGACGTGGGGTTGGGACCGCGCGTGGAGAAGCTGCGGCCCGCGAAGAGCAAGCCGGCCGCCAGGGCGCACACCCTGGTCCTCACCGGCGAGCTGAACCACCGCTCCGCACATTCGCTGGAAACGGAAATCGAGCGCCTCTGCGGCGAAGGCGTGACGCGCATCACAATCGACCTGCGTCAGCTCGGTCGCATCGACTCGATCGGCGTCGCTGTGATCGCGTTTCGCTGCAAGCTATGCCTGCGTCAGGGCTTCGGCTTCACGCTGATCCCCGGCCCGCCACCCATTCACCTCGCCTTCGAGCGGGCGGGCGTCGCCGAGATGCTGCCGTTCCAGGACGATGACATCGCGGCACGGCGGCTACGGGCCGCGACGCCGAGCCAGCGCCTGCGGGAGGGTTGCGAGCAGTGACGATTGAAAACACCTGTGGTAGGGTCGCGCCACACGGTGTCCGCGGCATGATGCCGGCGGCGCATCGGGGGAGAGTGCTTGGTCGATCTTCGATCGGCCGAAACGGGGGAAATGGGGAAATGGGGAGAGGGACAGCGCGCGCCGGGGCCCGGCCGCGAGGTCGCGGCTAGGCCTCGAGCGCGATCCGAACCGAGACGGGCTGACTTTCCAGCGCGCGGAAGCTGGCAGCGGTGATCGCGCGCCCCACCGCACTGTTTGAGAACGTACGGATGCGCGCCTTCACGTCGTCGTCCGGCACGAGCTCCGCAGTGCCGGTCCGCCATTGCCGCCCGAGTCGCACGCGAACCTGCGGGCGCTCCTGGAAGTTGCGCACCCAGCCGGCATGGCTGCCGTGCTGGGCGATCAGCCACAGCGTCTCGCCGTCGGCATGAGCCACCACCGGCGTGTGCCGCGTGGTGCCCGTGCGCCTGCCGATCGTCTCCACCAGCGCCATGCCCGGCGGTGTGATCCCCAGCCTGAACATTCCGCGCATCAGCGGATTGGCGGTGTGACGTCCGATCAGGATCTCCCAGCGTCGCTTCACGGGCCTGTCCATGTCGCTCCTATTCCTCGGGTTGGACGCTCAGCACGAGCTTGCCGACGTTCTCGCCGCTGAACAGCTTCAAGAGCGCCTCCGGGAACGCGCTCACGCCGCCGTCCACGACGTGCTCACGCGAGGTCAGCCGCCCTTCTCCCATCCAGCCAGCGATCTCGCGCACGGCCGGGCCGAACTGGGCGGCGTAGTCGAAGACGACCATCCCGGTCATCGAGGCGCGCGAGACCAGCAGCGAGAGGTAGTTCGCGGGGCCGCGCACGCCGTCCGTGGCGTTGTACTGGGAGACCGCGCCGCAGATCACGATGCGCGCGCCGCGCGCCAGGCGCGTCAGTACCGCGTCCAGGATCTCGCCGCCAACGTTGTCGAAATACACGTCCACACCGTCCGGCGCCGCCGTGCGCAACGCGCGACGCACGTCCTCCGTCTTGTAGTCGATCACGGCGTCGAAGCCGAGCTCCTCGGCGATCCACGCGCACTTCTCCGCGCCGCCCGCGATGCCGATCACACGGCAGCCCTTGATCTTCGCGATCTGTCCGGCGACGCTGCCCACCGCGCCACCCGCGCCGGAGACGACGACCGTGTCGCCCTCCTTCAGTTTGGCCGTGTCGAACAGCCCGAAGTAGGCGGTCATGCCCGTCATGCCCAGCGTGCCCAGGTATGTGGGCAGCGGCGCCAGCGCGGGATCGACCTTGGTCACGCCGTTTCCGTCCGAGAGCGCGTACTCCTGGACGCCGAAGGCGCCGTAGACGTGATCGCCGACGGCGAAGCCTGGATGCTCGGAGGAGGTCACCTCGCCCACCGCGCCCGCGCGCATCACGTCGCCGACTTCGACCGGGTCGATGTAGGAGGCGCCTGCGTTCATCCAGCCGCGCATCGCCGGGTCGAGCGACAGGTAGGAGATGGCGACCACGAGCTCGCCCTCGCCCGGCGTCGGGATCGGTTCCTCCGTGAAGCTCCAGTCGCTCGGCTTCGGCAGCCCTGAAGGACGTGCCGCCAGACGCACCTGATGGTTGACTGCGCTCATCGTCGCCGCCCGGGCAGGACCGGCTCGCTGTGGGTCATCGCTGCCTGCATTTCTCTCCCCCATCGTCCGCTTGGCGCAGCCGCCGGATCATAGTCCCCGCTCGCTCGCGAGCTCAGCCATCAGCTCGAACGCCGCCAGCGGGTTCAGCTGCTCCGCCTCCGGTGAGAGCTCGCCGTAGATGTTTGCGATGTTGACGACCAGCCGCTCGGACTCGCCCCAGTCCGCCCAGCGCTGCAGGGAGATGGAGCGCGCGGCCTGTAGCGGCGTCATCCCCTCCGCGCGGCAGGCTCGCGCCTCGGCGTACAGGTATTCGAAGTACGCTCGGAGCTCGCGCACCGCGTCGAGGTCCGCCAGCGGCCCGTGGCCCGGCACGATCACATCGACGTCAAGCGCGAGGATGCGATCGCACGCAGCGATCCAGTTCGAAACCGGCCCCGCCCACGCGATCGGATGCGCCTGGGAGAAGAGGATGTCGCCGGAGAACAGCACGCCGTCCTCGACCACGTGCACGAGCGTGTCGCCCCGCGTGTGCGCCGGGCCGACCTCGATCAACGTGAGCGCGCGGCCGCCAACGTTCAGCTCGAGCTCGCCCGCGAAGGTCTCATCCGGCAGCGCCAACTCGATCCCCTTGAAGTCGAACGCGCCAAAGCACTGCTGGAAGAACGCACCCAGCCGGCCCATCGCCGGTGCCTGCTCGAGCAGCGCCGCCATCACCGCCGGCGGCAGCTCTCCCATCTCCGCCGCCGTGCGCTCGGAGGCGAGGATACGCGCGCCGTCGACGAGCTGGTTGCCGTAGCAGTGGTCGCCGTTGGCGTGGGTGTTGACGAGCGTGTCGATCCGCGCCGCCGCCGGCACCGCCCTGCGCATCGCCTGCAGCATCTGCTCGGTCAGCGCCAGGTCGTACAGCGTGTCGACCAAGAGCGTGCGCTCGCCGTCGACGACGAGTCCCGCGTTGCTCCAGCCCCAGCTGCCGTCAGGCTGCAGGTAGGCGTACAGGCCGTCTCCCACCTCCTGCAGTCCCTTGACGTAGGCCATCGCTCAGAACAAGTATGGGCGTTTCGCGTGACCGTGACGAGTATCGTCAACGCGAGATGACACTCGACCACTCGCCCGGCGGCCCCGCGCTCGTAGAGGAGCCCCCCGCCGTCGAGCGCCCTGTTACGGCCCCGGCCCACGTCGCCTCGCCGGACGCGCCTGCCGTCTTCACGCCGCTCGTCGACCGGGTGGCGAACATCGTCGTGATGGTGCTGCCGCTGGGGCTCCTCGCATGGGCCGCATGGCTGACCTGGGGCGGGGCGCTGCACTGGAGCGATCTGGTGGCGCTCGCGATCACATACTCGCTGACCGGGCTCGGCATCACCGTCGGCTTTCACCGCCTGCTCACACACCGCAGCTTCAAGACCAGCCCAGCGCTGCGCGGGCTCCTCGCCGCGCTCGGCTCGGCGGCCGTGGAGGGACCGGTGATCGAGTGGGTGGCAAACCACCGCAAGCACCACCAGTTCTCCGATGAGCCCGGCGACCCCCACAGCCCTCACGTCGGCCACGCCAGCGGCTGGCGCGGCGCCGTCGGCGGCCTGTTCCACGCGCACGTCGGTTGGATCCTCGGCGGCGACGCGCTGGCCAGCGAGGAACGCTATGCCAAGGACCTGCTCGCCGATCCCGTGGTGCGCTTCGTCGATCGTTGGTTCGTGCTGTGGGTGGTTCTCGGGCTCGCGTTTCCATTCGGCCTCGGTGTCGCGCTCACCGGCACCGTCGTGGGCGGTCTCACCGCGATGCTCTGGGGCGGAGCAGTGCGCATGTTCCTGCTCCACCACGCCACCTTCTCGATCAACTCCCTGTGTCACTTCTTCGGGCGCCGGACGTTCACCACGGGCGATCAGTCGCGCAACCTCCTTTGGCTCGCGCTGCCGACGCTCGGCGAGGCGTGGCACAACAACCACCACGCCTTTCCCACCTCCGCGCGCCACGGCCTGCGCTGGTGGCAGCTCGACCCCTCCGCCTGGCTGATCGGCGCCCTCGAGCGCACCGGGCTCGTGTGGGACGTCGTGCACATATCCCCCGAGCGCCAGCTGGAGAAGGCTGGCGCCGGCAGCTGATTCGCGACGCGCGTATGCGCGCGTGTGCACGCGCGCGAGGAGTATCGTGCGCTCCAAGGAGAGAGCGAGCCGCGAAGGAGGGTTTTGGGGATATGTATGACTACGTGATCGTGGGGGCAGGGTCGGCCGGGTGCGTGCTCGCGAACCGGCTGAGCGAGGACCCCGACGTACAGGTGCTGCTGCTCGAGGCGGGGCCGCCGGACGTCAACCAGAACATCCACGTGCCGCTCGGCTACCTGAAACTCGGCGCCACCGAGGTCGACTGGGACTATCACTCCGCGCCCGAGCACGAGTGCAACGGCCGGCGCATCACGCTGCCCCGGGGTAAGGTGCTCGGCGGCTCCTCGTCGGTCAACGCGATGGTCTACATCCGCGGCAACCGGCTCGACTACGACGAGTGGGGCGTTCCCGGCTGGTCCTCCGCGGAGCTGATTCCGTACTTCATCAAGGCCGAGGACAACGAGCGCGGCGCGTCGAAGTGGCACGGAGCCGGCGGCCCGCTGCCCGTCAGCGAAGAGCGCTCCGGCAACGCGATCTCGCATGCGTTCGTCGACGCCGGCGAGCAGGCGGGGCTCGCGCGCAACGACGATTTCAACGGCGAGGAGCAGGACGGCGTCGGGATGTACCAGGTGACCCAGCGCGGCGGTATGCGCGCGAGCGCCGCCGTGGCCTACCTGCACCCGGTGATGGAGCGTCCCAACCTGACGGTGCTGCCGTACATGCTCGTCCAGAGGATCCTCTTCGACGGCAACCGCGCGGTCGGTGTCGAGGCCAGCCAGCTCGGCCAGGTGCAGGAGCTCCGTGCCGAGCGCGAGGTGATCCTCTGCGGCGGCGCCTACAACTCGCCGCAGCTGCTGATGCTCTCAGGCGTCGGTCCCGCCGAACACCTGATGATGCGCGAGATCGAGGTGCTGCTGGACCAGCCCGCGGTCGGCGCGAACCTCTCCGACCACCCCGCCACGCAGCTCGTGTGGACGACGCCCGAGCCGCAGAGCCTGCTGCTGGCGCTCGAGCCCGCCGCGCTCCAGCAGTACGAAGCAACACAGACCGGGCCGTTCGCGTCCAACCTCGCCGAGGCCGGCGGCTTCGCCCGCGTCGCCCCCGACGCGCCCGCGCCCGACATCCAGTTCCACGTGGCGCCCGTGCACATCGTCGATGAGGGCCTCAGCGATCCCCAGGCTCACGGCGTGTGGGTCTCGCCGTGCCTGCTCACCGAGCGCAGCCGCGGCACCGTGCGGCTCGCCTCCAACGACCCCACCGCCAAGCCGATCGTGCACAACGCCTTCTACAGCGAGGGCGATGACATGCAGCGGATGATCGCCGGCCTGCGCCTCGCGCTGGACATCTGCGGTCAGGACGCGATGAAGCCCTACTGTGCCGAGCCGTTCAACACCCCGGTGGGAGACAGCGACGAGACCCTGCGCGCGCACGCCGCGCGTACCACGTTCGCGATCTATCACCCGGTTGGCACCTGCCGCATGGGCACGGACGCGGGCGCCGTCGTTGACGCCCAGCTGCGCGTCAACGGCCTCGAGGGCCTGCGCGTGGTGGACGCATCGGTGATGCCGACGGTGCCGCGCGGCAACACCAACGCGCCCACGATCGCCCTCGCCGAGCGCGCCGCCGAGCTGATCCGCCACGGGTCCCCCACCGCCGAGTCGGATGCGGGCGTCGACCCCGCCGCGATTCAGTCGAGTAACGGCGTCGTCGCCCAGGCCGCGTCCGCATAGCCGAACGCGTACGCTCCTCGGTGGTGAACACCTCCCCGCGCGCGATCCACCATCTCAGCTGCGGCACCATGTGCCCGCGCGGTGCGCGCATGCTCACCGGTGTTGGTGGGCTGCTCGAGGAGGCCCGCATGATCTGTCACTGCCTGCTGATCGAGGGCGCCGACGGGCTCGTGCTCCTCGACACCGGCTTCGGCCTCGACGACATCCGCAACCCGCGCCAGCTCGGACGCCCGTTCACGGCGATCGTCCGGCCCCGCCTCAACGTCGCCGATGCCGCCATCACGCAGGTCCGCGAGCTCGGCTTCGATCCGCACGACGTACGCAACATCATCACTACACATCTCGACCTCGATCACGCAGGCGGCCTGCCGGACTTCCCCGACGCCGAGGTGCACCTGCTCGGGGCCGAGCTCGAGGCGGCGCTGCACCCGAGCTGGCGCGACCGTCCGCGCTACGTCGCCGCGCACTGGGCGCACGGCCCGCGCTGGGTCACGCACAGCGCCGGCGGCGACTCGTGGCACGGCTTCGACAGCGTGCGCATCCTGCCCGGGAGCGACGCCGAGATCCTGCTGATCCCGCTGCTCGGGCACACGCACGGGCATACCGGCGTGGCGATCAGGGAAGGCGACGGCTGGCTGCTGCACTGCGGCGACTCCTACTTCCACCACGGCGAGGTCGCAACGCCGCCGCACTGCCCCAGGGGGATCGGTGCGTTCGCCGCCTTCGATCAGGTCGACCGCGCCGCGCGGCTCGGCAACGTCGAGCGTCTGCGCGAGCTCGCCCTACGCCATTCCGACGAGGTGAAGCTGATCTGCTCGCACGACGCCTCCTATCTGGAGGAGCCGGCCGTGTCTGTCTCAGCTGCCCTCAGCTGAGCGTGCATTGCGCACGAGCCTGCGCATACCCCTGATCCAGCGTTCCGGTTCGGTTCCCTTGCGTGCCATGTATTCCGCCACGTTCGCGTGCGGGAGGATCAGGAAGCGCTCCTCGTTGATCCCCGCCACGACCGCATCCGCCACGTCCTCCGGTTCGATCAGGCCACCCGCTGTCAGCGCCGCCGCGGCGGCTGCCTCCTGCATCCCTTCTTCCAGCATCGGCGTGCGCACCCCCTGCGGGCAGATGCACGACACGAGCACGCCGTCGTCGTGGTATTCGATCGCCAGCCACTCCGCCAGCGACACCGCCGCGTGCTTGGTCACGCTGTAGATCAGCGATGAGACCTGCGTCAGCAGGCCCGCTGCGGAGGCCGTGTTGATCAGGTAGCCCTCGCCGCGCTCACGCATCTGCGGCAACAGCGCCCGCGAGGCCCACACGTGCGCCATCACGTTGATCCGCCACGCTTCGTCCCAGGCCTCATCGGGTGCCTCCGGGCCGCCGCCGGCACCGCCGATGCCGGCATTCGAGACGAAGATGTCGATCGGGCCATGCGCGTCGGTGGCGGTGGCGATCAGCTCCTGGACGCTCTCCTCGCGTCCGGCGTCGAACTGCACCGCAAGCGCCTTCGCGCCGAGCTCCTCAGCCAGCTTGCTCGCCCCCTCGAGCTGGCGATCGGCCACCACCACCGCCCGCGCCCCCTCCTCCAAGAAGCGGCGCACGAGCGCCCTGCCGATGCCACCCGCCCCACCGGTGACAACGATGTGCTTGTCTCGAAGGTCCATCGGGCGTACTCTATGTCACTGATGTCACGAACGACTGCCGAGGGAGGCGTCGAGCCAGCATCTGTGGCTCCCGTCTGGGGAGAGCTTCGCTACAGCGGCGAGCTCGCACGTCTGCTCGCCGGCGGGGCGCTGCGCAGCCCGCGCCGGCGCGAGGACGCGCCGCCCGTCCTTTTGATCCCCGGCTTCATGGCCGGCGACGCCTCACTGGGCGTGCTGCGCCACTGGCTCAAACGCCGCGGTCACCGCGTGGCGATGAGCGGCATGCTCGTCAACGTCGGCTGCGCCGAGCGCATCGTCTCGCGCCTGGAGGAACAGCTCGAGCAGCTCTTCGAGCAGACCGGAGAGCGGGTGGTGGTGATCGGCCAGAGCCGCGGCGGCACCTTCGCGCGTGCGCTGGCCGTGCGCCATCCCGAGAGCGTGCGCGGGCTGGCGATGCTCGGCTCGCCCGTGCGCGACGGCCTCGCCGTCTCCCCGCAGGTGCTGCGCACGGTGCGCTGGGTCGCGATGCTCGGTGACCTCGGGCTGCCGGGCCTGTTCTCCAACTCCTGTCGCGACGGCGAGTGCTGCGCCGCGTTCAGGGAGGACCTGCTCTCGCCGCTGCCCGACGGCATCGATGCGCTCGCCGTGCACTCGCGCAGCGACGGCATCGTCGACTGGCAGGCGTGCGTGGACCCGTATGCCAAGGCGGTCGAGGTCGACTCGAGCCACTGCGGCATGTCCGTTCACCCGGAGGTCTACCGGGTGCTCGAGCGCGTGCTCGACGGCCAGTAGGAGCCCTCATGGAATGGATGAGTCCCGTCGACTCGTCATTCCTGCACGTGGAGAACGACATCACGCCGATGCACATCGGCGCCGTCAGCATCTTCCAAGGGCCGCCACCTCCGTTCGAGGAGCTCCGCGCGATGGTCGCCGGCAAGCTCGGCCTCGTTCCCCGCTACCGCCAGAAGGTGCGCTTCGTGCCGCTCGCCGCCGGTCCGCCCGTGTGGATCGACGACCCGCACTTCAGCCTCGACTACCACCTGCGCCACACCGCCATCCCCAAGCCCGGCAGCGAGGAGCAGCTGCGCCAGATGGCCGCACGCATCTTCTCCCAGCACCTCGATCGCGACAAGCCGCTGTGGGAGCTGTGGGCGGTCGAGGGACTGCAGCGCAAACGCTGGGCGCTGCTGTCCAAGGTCCACCACTGCATGGTCGACGGCGTCGCCGCCACCGACCTCATGTCCGTGATGTTCTCCGACGAGACCGCCGACGGCGGCGAGCGACCGCCTTTCCGCGAATGGACGCCCCCGCCCGAGCCGAACGGAGTCGAGGTGCTCGCGCGCACGCTCATCAGGCGCGCCAGCCCGGCCGGCCAGCTCGAAGCGCTGCGGCGGATGGCTGGAGCGCCGCGCGAGACGCTGCGCTCGGTGTCCGAAGCCGCGCGCGCGACCGCGGCCGCGTCGGGCAGCATGCGTCCCGTTGGCGCGTCCTCGCTGACCGGGCCGATCGGCCCGCACCGGCGCTGGAGCTGGGCGCACGCGCGTCTTTCCGACGTAAAGACGGTGCGTAACGAGCTCGGCGGCACCGTCAACGACGTCGTGCTCACGCTCATCACCAACGGCTTTCGCGAGCTGCTCGACTCGCGCGGCGAGGACGTGCCGGAGGATCGCGTCGTGCGCACGATGGTCCCCGTCTCCGTGCGCCGCAAGGGCGAGCGCGGCGTCTACAACAACCGCGTCTCAGCCGTGTTCGCCGGGCTGCCCGTAGGCCTCACCGACCCCGCCGAGCGTCTGCAGACGATCCGCCTGGAAATGGACGGGATCAAGGAGTCAAAGCAAGCTGTCGCCGGCGACGTGCTCACGTCCATGTCGGGCTTCGCGCCGCCGCTGCTGCTTGCCCTGGGGAGCCGTCTGGTGACGCTCTCGCCGCGACTGAACATGCATACGGCCACGACCAACGTGCCCGGCCCCCAGCAGCCGGTGCAGACGCTCGGGCGGCGCATGCTGCAGTCCTACCCCTTCGTCCCCGTCGTCGGCTCGATCCGCATCGTCGTCGCGATCTTCTCCTACGACGGCGGCCTGTTCTTCGGCGTCACCGGCGACTACGACGGCGCACCGGACATCGACGTGCTCACCGCGGGCATCGGGAGCGGCATGGAGCAGCTGCTCGCCTGAGCGGGCTTCATATCATCTCCCCGATGGATTACGTGAACCTCGGCGCGAGCGGCCTGCGGGTCTCGCGCGTATGCCTCGGCATGATGAGCTTCGGCAACGACAGCGACCGCGCGTGGGTGCTCGACGAGCAGGCCGCCGAGCCGATCGTGCGCGCCGCCGTCGAGGGAGGGATCACGTTCTTCGACACGGCAGACACCTACTCGAAGGGCGCCAGCGAGGTGGCCACCGGCCGGCTGCTCTCCAAGCTGTTCACCCGCGATGAGGTCGTCCTCGCGACGAAGGTGTTCATGCCTATGACCCCCGGCGAGAACGGCGGCGGGCTCTCGCGCAAGCACATCCTCAGCGCGATCGACGCGTCGCTCGAGCGCCTGCAGATGGACCACGTGGACCTCTACCAGATCCATCGCTGGGACCCGCGCACGCCGATCGAGGAGACGATGGAGGCGCTGCACGACGTGGTGCGCGCGGGCAAGGCGCGCTACATCGGCGCCAGCAGCATGTTCGCGTGGCAGTTCGCCAAGGCTCAGCACGTCGCCGACGAGCACGGCTGGACCCGCTTTGTCTCGATGCAGAACCACTACAACCTGATCTACCGCGAGGAGGAGCGCGAGATGATCCCCCTGTGCGTCGATCAGGGCGTTGGCGTGATCCCCTGGAGCCCGCTCGCGCGTGGCGTGCTGGCGGGGAGCCGCACGCGCTCCGGCGAGCGCCTGACGACGCGCTCTGACTCAGACCCGTTCACCGACTACCTCTACGCGCAGCCCACCGACTTCGACGTCGTCGAGCGCGTTGCCGAGGTGGCGGGAGAGCGCGGCGTCCCGCCCGCCCAGGTGGCCCTCGCGTGGCTCTTGCACAAGCCCGGCGTGACCGCGCCGATCGTCGGCGCCACGAAGTCCGGTCACCTCGAGGACGCGCTCGCCGCGGAGCAGCTCCAGCTGAGCGACGAGGAGGTCGCGCGCCTGGAGGAGCCCTACGCCCCGCACCCCGTGCTCGGGCACGGCTAGAGCGCGACTGGGATGCCGCACGCCGATGAGATGCTGCGCGTGGCAGCCACGCGCGTCACCGAGCTCGCCGCGCCGGGCCTCAGCCCGCGCCCGCGGCGCAAGGTGGCGGTGCTGTCGTGCATGGACACACGCATCGATCTGTTTCCGATGCTCGGCCTCGAGCGCGGCGACGCGCACATCATCCGCAACGCCGGCGGCCTCGTCACCGACGACGCGATCCGCTCGCTGAGCGCCTCTCAGCGTCTGCTGGGCACGGAGGAGATCGTGGTCGTGATGCACGAGGGCTGCGGTTTGCGCGGCGCCTCCGAGGACGAGTTCGCACAGGCGCTGGCCGCCGACGGCGTCCTGCCGACGTGGCGCTTGGGCGCCTTCGAGGACGTGGAGGAGACGCTGCGCGGAAGCCTCACACGGCTGCGCTCCAGCCTCGAGCTGCCCGCCCGCGAGCACATCAGCGGCTTCGTGTTCGACCCCGAGACGGGGGCGCTGCGCGAGGTGCGCGCGCTGTAGGCTGGCCTCGCCATGCGCGCCGTCACATTCCAGGGCCCCGGCGTCGTCAGCGTCGAGGAGCGCCCCGAGCCCGAGCTGATCGCCTCTGACGATGCGATCGTGCGCATCGACGCAACAGGCGTGTGCGGCTCGGACCTGCACATCTTCCACGGGCGCGTGCAGATCGAACCGGGCTTCACGATCGGCCACGAGTACGTCGGGACCGTCGTCGCGGCGGGCGATGCGGTCACGCGCGTGGCGGTCGGCGACCGCGTGCTCGGCTGCTTCCAGACGGCCTGCGGCGAATGCTTCTTCTGCCTGCAGGGCCTCTACCACCGCTGCGAGCACTCGCGCACGTTCGGCCACGGCGCGGCGCTCGGCTCGCTGCAGGGCACGCAGGCCGACATGGCGCTCGTGCCGCACGCCAACCTCGTGCTGCGCCGCGTGCCCGAGGGTCTCAGCGACGACGTGGCGCTGTTCGCCGGCGATGTCATGGGCACCGGCTTTCACGCGGTCGCCGACAGCGGCATGCGCCCCGGAGACATCGTCGCCGTGCTCGGTCTCGGTCCTGTGGGTCTGTGCGCGGTGCAGGCCGCCAAGGCGTGCGGCGCTGCGCACGTGTTCGCGATCGATACCGTCCCCGAGCGCCTCGCCGTGGCCGAGGCGTTTGGCGCCGAGCCGCTGCACCTCGTCGAGCAGGACGTGCGCGCCGCTGTGCGCGGCGCCACCGAAGGGCGCGGCGTGGACGTGTCGATCGACGCTGTGGGCGACCCCAAGGTGCTGGAGAGCGCGATCCGCCTGACGCGCAACTGCGGCGCGATCCAGTGCATCGGCGTCTACGCGGAGCGCGCCGAGGTGCACATGGGCCTGTTGTGGCTGAAGGCGCTGACGCTCCGCGGAGGCCACGCCAACGTGATCGGACACGTCGACCGCGTTCTCGCGATGCTCTCCGCCGGCGTGCTCGACCCCACCGCGCTCGTCACCCACCACATGAAGCTCGAGGAGGCCCCTGAGGCCTACGCGGTCTATGACCGGCGCGAGGCCCTGAAGATCGTGCTCACGCCCTGAGCGATCTGTGCCGATGTTTGGCCTGGCGGTCGGTGCCTGCTTAGAATAAGGTGCTCGTCGCAAGGTCGAGTAGGTCAGACGTTCCAATCGCGCGCCCGTAGCTCAGTGGTCAACGGTTCTCTTTGGGGAGCCAAAGAGCAGCGGTCTTTCAAGCCGCAGGCCGCGGGTTCGATTCCCGCCGGGCGCACTCTCACCGTCTCTCCCCGGCAACGCCGCTGCGGCCGGGGCTGTACGCGTCGCGCTGATCGCCTCGCGGAGGGCTGCGGGTCCTTGCGATCGTTCGAGTCCCTGGCATCCAGCGAGTAGTCGCGAGATATATCTCGACTCTTATGTCAATCGTGTGGTTTAAGTTGACATCCTGCGTAAAACCTGATTTATATGTCTGCGAGCAAGTCGTTCCCACCGGGTGGTGGAGGGGTGCAGTAAGTCGTGTTTTCGGGGGTCTCGCAGGACGCGCGGCCAGACGCAGACGGAGGGTTCCGATGGAGATGAGACTGTTCGTATGTCACGAGCACCGGATGCTGCGGGCTCTACACGGGCGCTGGCCGTACCGGCGCTCGCACTGTCGCCACGACCTGCACTGGCTCGTGCGGGTGCAGTCAGGCGACGCCTGGTGTCCGAGTGCGCGTACGCACTCGCTGGCCGGCCTGCGCGCGTGCTCGCGCCGGCCCCAGGGGCGCTGAGGGGCGCCGAGGGAGGACCTTGTCCCTACAGGCCCGAGATCGAGGCAGAACGGGTCGGTAGGGGCGGGTGTCCGCCGCTCGCGCCGTCGGCGCGATGCGCGAGCTCTGCGAGCGCGTCGATCAGCTGAGGCCAGATCGCGCGGGGCAGGTCGTGGCCCATGCCGGGGATCATCATCAGCTTCGCGCCGGGGATCGCCCTGGCGGTTGCGCGCCCGCCGGACGGCGAGACGAGCGGGTCGGCGCTGCCGTGGACGACGAGCGTCGGGACTTTGATCCCTCGCAACTGCGGCGTGCGGTCGCCCGAGGCGAGGATCGCGGCCAGCTGGCGCCCCGGCCCCGTGGGGTCGTGGTCGCGGTCGTAGCTGGTCGTCGCGAGCTCGTGCAGGTCCGCCGCGTCGTGGGGGAGCCCGGGCGATCCAATCGCGTTGAACAGCCGCTCGGTGTGCGCGATGAACGCCTCGCGCCCCTCGCCCGGGCGGCGCAGGAAGACCCTGTAGACGCGCAGCGAGGGCTGGCCGTTACGGATACTGCCGGTGTTGGACATGATCGAGGTCAGCGAGCGCACCTGCTGCGGGTGACGCGCGGCGAGTAGCTGGGCGATCATGCCGCCCATCGAGGCGCCGATCACGTGCGCGGGCGCGAGGTCGAGCGCGCGCAGCAGGCCGGCAGCGTCGTCGGCCATGTCGCCGAGCGTGTAGTGCGCGGCGCGTTTGGAGCGCGTCAACAGCTGCGCGATGCTGGGAGGGCGCCCGGCGAGGTGCGTGGAGCGCCCGATGTCGCGGTTGTCGAACCGGACCACGTGTAGTCCCCGACCGGCCAGCTCCTCGCAGAAGTCCTCGTGCCAGGCGACCATCTGCGTGCCCAGGCCCATGACCAGCAGTGCGGTCGGGTTAGCGGGCTCGCCGTAGGTCTCGTAACAGAGGGTGATCCCCCTGCCGACGTCACAAAATTGCTCTGACACGATCTTCTGACTCTACCGGGCCGGATCGGGGTAGGATCGACTCAATGGCTACCTCTTCGCAGCCCGCCGACGTCGTAGGGGGATCGGTCGCGGACCTCGAGATCCGCAAGCTCTCGATCGACACGATCCGTGGCCTGGCGATGGATGCGGTGCAGAAGGCAAACGCAGGCCACCCGGGCACGGCGATGGCGCTGGCGCCGCTCGGATACACGATCTTCCGGCGCTTCCTGCACGCGAACCCGACGCAGACGCACTGGCCAAACCGCGACCGCTTCGTGCTCAGCTCCGGCCACGCCTGCATGCTGCAGTACGCGTTGCTGCATCTGTGCGGCTACGAGCTGCGCATTGAGGATCTGCAGCAGTTCCGCCAGTGGGGATCGCTCACGCCGGGGCACCCCGAGCGCGGGCACACGCAGGGCATCGAGATCACGACGGGGCCTTTGGGGCAGGGCTTCGCCAACGCGGTCGGTATGGCGATGGCCGAGCGCTTCCTTGCGGACCGCTTCAACCGCCCGGGGCACGAACTGGTAGACCACCACGTGTACGTGATCTGCTCGGACGGCGACCTGATGGAGGGCGTCAGCCAGGAGGCGGCCTCGATTGCCGGCAACTTCGCGCTCGGCAAGCTGGTCGTCTGCTACGACGACAACCGCATCACGATCGACGGCACGACGTCGCTTTCCTTCGACGGAGAGAACCACGCCGCGCGCCTGGAGGCCGACGGCTGGCACGTGCAGCGGGTGGAGGACTCAGAGGATCTGGATGCGCTGGAGGCTGCGATCGCGGCCGGCCGCGACGAAACCGAGCGCCCCTCGTTCATCTCGATCCGCTCGCATATCGCCTACCCGGCTCCACACGCGATCGACACCGCCAAGTCGCACGGGGCGGCGCTCGGCGAAGACGAGGTGCGGGCCACCAAGGAGGTGATGGGCTTCGACCCCGACCGCAAGTTCTGGGTGGACGAGCGCGTCTACGAGCACATGTCGCTGCACGAGTCGGGCACGAAGGCAAGCGATGCCTGGAACGAGAAGCTCGAGGCGTGGCGGGATGCCTTCCCGGACATGGCGGCGGACTGGGACCTCGCGTGGGCGGGGAAGCTGCGGGACGGGTGGCAGCAGTCGCTGCCGGAGTTCGCCGCGGGCGAAGAGATCGCGACCCGCTCAGCCGGCCAGAAGGTGATGGCGGCGTTCGCGCAGTTCGGCCCGACGATGATCGGCGGCGCCGCAGACCTGGTCGAGTCGACCAAGACCCTGTTCGAGGGTGGCGGGGAGTTCTCGAAGGTCCACGCAGGCCGCAACATCCCGTTCGGCATCCGCGAGCACGCGATGGGCGCGATCGTCAACGGTGCGGCCGCCCACGGCGGCATCGTGAAACCGTACGGCTCGACGTTCCTGATGTTCTCCGACTACATGCGCGGTGCCGTGCGGCTGTCTGCGCTGATGGGCCTGCCGGTCGTGTGGGTCTGGACGCACGACTCCGTCGCCTTGGGCGAGGACGGCCCCACGCATCAGCCGATCGAGCACTACGCCTCCCTGCGTGCGATCCCGCACCTGTGGGTGATGCGCCCCGGCGACGCCAACGAGACGGCCGAGGCGTGGCGCGTGGCACTCGAGCGCCACGACGGCCCGACGGCGCTGCTGCTCTCGAGGCAGAACGTGCTGGTGCTCGACCGCGAGGAGGTCGCGAGCGCGAGCGGCGTCGGGCGCGGCGCCTACGTCCTGTGGGACTCATCCGGTCCGGACCCGGAGATCATCCTGATCGCCACGGGCGCCGAGCTGCCGCTGACGTTCGCGGCGGGCAAGGCGCTGGCCGAGCAGGGCACGCGCGTGCGCGTCGTCTCGATGCCGTGCATGGACCTGTTCGAGGAGCAGAGCCAGGGGTACCGCGACGAGGTGCTGCCTCCGGCGGTGAGGACCCGGCTGGCGGTTGAGCCGGGCGCCACGATCAGCTGGGGCAAGTGGGTGGGCCTGGACGGCGACGTCCTCGGCCTCGACCGCTTCGGCGCGTCTGCGCCGGGGAATACCGTGCTCGAGGAGTTGGGCTTCACAACCGAGAACATCCTCGCGCGAGCGCGGGGCCTGCTCGAATCGAAACACTGACAGGAGACGCCAATGCCCTCCGATGCACCGCCCCTCACACGTCTGTCGGAGCTGAAGCAGAGCGTGTGGGTCGATTTCCTCTCGCGCGAATCAATCCGGGGAGGACACCTGCAGGAGCTTGTCGACCGGTACTCCGTGGTCGGCGCCACGTCGAACCCGACGATCTTCGAGAAGGCGATGAGCTCCGGCGACGCCTACGACGAGCAGCTGCACGAACTGGCAGCGGAAGGAATAGATGGCGACGCCGTCTTCTGGGTGCTCGCTGAACAGGACATCAGGGATGCGTGTGACCTCTTCCGCCCGGTTTGGGATGGCGGCAGCGGACGCGATGGATACGTGTCCCTGGAGGTCGATCCGCGGCTGGCCTATGACACGCTGGTCACCTACCGCGAGGCGATGCGCATCCACAAGAGCGTCGATCGCCCCAACCTGATGGTGAAGATTCCCGCCACGAAGCCGGGGTTGGCGGCGATCGAGGACGTGATCTCCAAGGGCCACTCGATCAACGTCACGCTGATCTTCTCGCTGCAACGCTACGCCGAGGTGGCGGAGTCCTACATACGCGGCATCGAGCGTCTGGTGGCCGAGGGCGGAGACCCAAAGACGGTGGCGTCGGTGGCGAGCTTCTTCGTCTCACGCATCGACACCGAGGCCGACCGGCGTCTGGATGAATTGGATCCCGCCCACCCTGCACCCAAGGAGCTCAAGGGAAAGCTCGCGATCGCCAATGCGAGGCTCGCCTACGCCCACTACCTGGAGGCGTTCAGTGGTCCACGCTGGGAGTACCTGGTGGGCAAGGGCGCCACCCCGCAGCGAGTGCTGTGGGCCTCGACGTCGACCAAGAACCCCAACTACCCGGACACTCTGTACGTGGATGAGCTGATCGGGCCGGACACCGTCAACACGATGCCCGAGGAGACGATCATGGCCTACCAGGACCACGGCGAGCCGCAGGCGCGCCTGCAGCTCGGGCTCGACGAGGCCCATCGCGTGCTGGCGGAGCTCGCGCGCGTGGGCGTCGACTACGACGACGTCACCGAGACGCTCGAGCGCGAGGGTGTTGAAAAATTCGCCGACTCCTTCGCACAGCTGATGGCCTCGCTGCACGAGAAGCAGCAGTCGCTGACGCCGGCCTGAGAAACAGGCTTCTCAGCCTACGGGTAGGGGATCGGAACGAGCACGCGAATCGTGAGCGTGCCCGCGGGGAATGCCTCCGCGTGGACGGTGAACACCCGGTAGGGGTGACCGTGGTAGGTGTAGGAGCCGCTGGCGGGGACGGTGCCCGAGACCGGGCCAAGGCTGTTCTTGACGAGTTCGGGGTCGTCCCCCTTCATGTACATCAGCACGTCCATGCCAGCCAGCCGTCTGGCCAGGCGCAGATAGCCTTCGTCGTCCTGAACCGAGAGCGTGACGGTGCCGATCGTGTGCCCTTCGCGCGTGAGGTTGGCGCTCACGGGCGCGAGCACATACGGGCCGCCGACATCGGAGAGCAGCTTGCCTTCGGCGGTCACGTGCATGCGCACGATGTGCTCGTTGAGGAGGGCCTTGATCGCCGCTTCGGTCGCCGTGGGATTGCGTTCGGCGACCGCTTCCAGCAACGGCTCGTTGTGCTGAACCCGCACGAGCTGCTTATGCGCCGCTTCGCCGAGCTCCCCTCGGTAGATCAGGTCGGCCACGCCCATCAGCGTGTTGACTGTGGTGTCCTCTTCGGTCTTGCCACACAGGGGCTGGGTTGCGCTGATCGGGATCAGCAGATAGATCCGCGCCGTGCCCGACGGGTAGGTCTTGGCCGGACGCGAGACGTACTGGTAGAGGACCTTCTTGTAGACGGTCGTGCCTTCCTTGCCCAGCGTCCCGGTGAGCTCCGGCGAGCCGCCGATGCTGTGGCCGTCGGCGCGCAATACGACGATGCCCTGCGTGATCCCATCGCCCTCGACGCGGAATCCGTGGTCGGCCCACACGCTTGCGAGGTAGGTGGCGATCGTTTCGCCGTTGGCGCCGGTCAGCGTCCCGTGGAGTGGGATGAGCGCTGCGCCGCCCGCATCTACGAGCGTCTGTCCACCCACCGTGACACGCACGTCGGTCATGTGCCCGGTCTTCAACAGAGCCTCCACGGCGGCCTGTGCGCCCGCCCTGTTGCCCGCTTCAACCGCTTCGCGCAACGCTGGGGAGTGCGTGATCATGTACTGGGCACTGGCCGTGCGTTCGCTGAAGACGCCCTCGTGGTAGACGCGGTCGAGCACGTTCTGGAGCGTTTTGGCGACCGTCGCTGGGCAGTCGGGAGTGGTTCCCAGCGTGGTGTCGTCGATCGCCGCGATGCCGACGCCTGCGTCGCCCCCTTTGGCGGCAGAGCCGCAGCCGGCCAGCAGGGCGGTCATAAGCAGGAGCGCTGCTGCGCGCACAATCGACGGTCGGCGACTCGGCCCAGGGGGCTTTGCAGGGAAAAACACTGCTGGGCATCCTAAGCGCCGCGCTGCCTGCAGGGCGCATGCCCGCGACCAGCGGCTTGGAGTAACGTCGACCCTGTGCCGCTCGCGCTCGTCACCGGGGCATCCACGGGAATTGGCCGTGCGAGTGCGCTGCGCCTTGCGGCAAGCGGATGGACGGTTCTGGCAGGAGTGCGCGAGCCCGCGGCCGGTGAGCGGCTCGCGGCGGAGCCGGCTGCGGCCGGGCGCGTGCTGCCGCTCGTGCTGGAGGTGACCGACGCCGATCAGATCGCGCAGGCGGCGGCGCGCGTCGAGCAGGAGAGCGCTCGCGCCGGGGTTTCGCCAAGCGGCGGCCTGGACGCGCTCGTGAACAACGCGGGCATCGGCGTGGGCGGTCCTCTGGAGCTGATCTCCTCCGAGGACATGCGCAGGCAGTTCGACGTGAACGTGCTCGCGCAGGTGGCGGTCACCCAGGCGATGCTGCCCGCGCTGCGTCGCGCGCGTGGGCGGATCGTGTTCGTGTCTTCGGTTGGCGGGCGCGTGGCGATGGCGTTCACCGCGCCCTACGCCGCGTCAAAGCACGCGATCGAGGCCCTGGCGGACGCGCTGCGCGTGGAGCTGCACATCTCGGGAGTACAGGTTGCGCTCGTCGAGCCCGGCTCGGTCGCCACGCCGATCTGGGAGAAGGCTCGCGCGGAAGCGGAAAGCGTCAGCATCCCAGCCGAGCTGCAGCCCTACTACGGCAAGGTGCCCGAGGCGATGGGCAAGGTGCTGGAGAGCACCGCGCGCCGTGGCGTGCCGGCGGAGCAGGTGGCGCAGACGATCGAGACGGCGCTGAGCGCCCCGCGGATGAAGGCGCGCTACGTGGTCGGCAGGGATGCGCGGGTGATGCTGGCGGCAAAGCGGCTGCTGCCGGACCACCTGTTTGACGCGCTCGCGCGACGTGTGCTCGGCGTCTGAGCTTCAGCTCGCCGGTGGCGAGTAGACGGCGAGCCACGCGAACAGGCTGGTGGTGGCGGCCTGCGTCTGCAGCATCCCCGGTTCGGCATCCGCTGCTGGGAGCGTTTCCCCGTTCCAGGAGAGCAGGTAGAGCCCTTCGCCATTGAGCGCACGCGTCTGCGCGTCGCGCGCGTTCTCGGCGGCGATCCGGTACAGGGTGGAGTCTCCTTCCAGCGCGTACAGCGCGAGCATCCACTGCAGGTAGACCGCGTCGTACTGGGGCGAGAAATCCAAGAGGACGCCGAAGCGCTGCAGCGAGGTGTTCATCACCTGCCGAGCGCGCACGCATTCCTCGGCGGCGTCGGTGAGGTGGCAGAGAAGCGCCTGCGCGTAGATCAGCGGCGCCTCCACGTAGTCGACGGGGGTGGCGCTGACGCTGCTGTCCGCGTACAGGCCTTCAGTCGCGCTGAAGCCACTGCCGTTGGCCCAGGCGATGAACTGCTGCGCCTCGGCCAGGGCGAAGCTCGACCGGTCCTGCTGGTAGATGAGCGTTGCCAGCAGCGTGTCCGCTGCGAGCGCCGGCCCAGACTTGTAGGGATGGTGGGTGTTCCACCAGATGCCGCCGCCGTCTGGGTCCCAACCGGCGGCGGCAATGTAGCGCAGCGCGCGTTCGGCGTCGCGCAGGTAGCCGCGATTACCGGTGGCACGGTAGGCGTTCACGAAGGCGATGCCCCACCAGCCGTTGTCGTCGAACCACGTCTCTGTGTTCGCTTCGCGATCGTCGGGGTAGGGCGAGTAGCCGGGCACCGGGCGCAGCCCGCGGTTCAGGTAGCGCGCGGCCCCGGTGGCAAAGCGGGCGAGCGCGCGACGGTTGGCGACGCTTGGCTGGGCGATGTCGATCGCGTCGAGCGACTCGAACAGCGGCACGCTGTCCCAGATCGTCGCCAGCGGATAGCGCTCGCGGTCGTTCAGTCGCGAGCGGTACCAGCCCAGGCGCGGATCCCACCAGCGCTTGCGCGCCTTTTTCACGCCGGCGTGCGCCAGTGCCAGGTAGTGCTGCTGGGTCGCGCTGAGGACGGGCGCGGCTGTGCCCGCTGCGGGAGAGCTCGCGAGCGCAGGCGGGGTCAGCAGGGCGGCCCCGGCGAGGCAGGTCACGGTGGCGATGAGAGCGAGACGAGCAGTGGACATGCGTATGAGGGTGCTAACCCCGTAGTGCTCTGATCGGCGCGGCCCACGGTTAGGATGAGTAGTCGTGCCCGCGGCTCCATACGCCTCTCCGCCGGCGCCGCCGTCGGAACGGGGCGCTTGGCTGCTCGCCTGTACGATCGGGGTGATTGGTGTGATCGTGCTCGTCGCCGTGCTCACCGGCCTCGTCGGCGGCACCGAGCGCGTGGCGCCACCACCGGTCCCTGCGGCGGCGAAAACTCCCGCGCCGACGCCCTCACGTTCGACGAGCGTCGCGGGCTCGAGCAAACCGGGCCATCGCCACGCGGCGATCGTCGCGCGTCCGTCCACCGCGCAGCAGCGTCTCGACGCGCGTGACTACCTGGACGCTACGCAGACACATATCTCCAGGGCGTGGATGGAAGGCTTCTATCCGATCTATGCGACCGCGCAGAGCACGTTTGGCGTGAACTGGCTGCTGCTGGCCTCGATCCACCGCCAGGAGTCAGCGTTTTCGACCGCACGGGGCACCTACCACGGTCTGAACTTCGCGCACTGCTGCGGCGGGCCGATGCAGTTCAATGTCACCAATGGGGGGGCGGGGATCTCATCTACGTGGGATCTGGTGGCGGACTCCTACGAGTACGGCAGGCGACCGGCGCGCTACGACCACATGACCACCGCGCACCCGTCGATCTACGACGATTTCGACGCGATCATGGCCGCTGCGCATCTGCTCTCTGCGGACGGCGCCGAATACCAGCTCGACGAATCCGCATGGGACGCCGCATATGACTACTACGGCCACGACGCCACGGGCGTGACGTACGCCGATCAGGTGCTGGCGCGCGCGATCGGCTGGTCCCAGCATGGATTCTGCATCAACTGCGGGCTTGAACCGGCGATGGTCGAAGCGGTCCAGGCAGCCTACGGCGCCCCCGTGCTGGCAGCGCTGGAAGTGGAAGAAGCGAAGGCGAAGGCCAACGAAGAAGCGGAAGCTGAAGCGAAGGCGGCGCTCCCGCCCCCACCCCTTACATAGGAGGCCACATGCCCCTGGACGGATCGATACTCGGCAACTGCGCATCAGAGCAGATGGAGGCTCTCGAACACGACTTCGGCGATCGCGACGACATCCAGATCGGCGGGGTCATCACGATCGTGGAGCTGCAGAAAGTGGAGGGCACCGACCCGCTCGGCAACGTCCAGGTCTCATCCACGATCAGGATGCGCCACAACGTCGGCGACCCGTTCCGCGTGCTCGGGCTGCTGGATCAGGTGAAACACGACATTCTGGCGACGTAG
>Ga0209006_10000579_pt1 | contig 34316 bp, 34 predicted proteins | sample JacPin_JW_Ref_O2_FD_188567 | JGI IMG/M metagenome (GOLD analysis project Ga0209006, IMG submission 188567) | Forest soil microbial communities from Algoma, Ontario, Canada - Jack Pine, Ontario site 1_JW_Ref_O2 (SPAdes) (version 2) | ecosystem: Environmental > Terrestrial > Soil > Boreal... | reverse complement strand
CAATCGCGGGCTGCAGGAATTTCACGCCATCAAATATGGCGCGAAACTGGCCCGCGGAAATGTGTGAATCGAATAGCCGCTTTGCGGGGAGAAGGTGGCGCGCAGCGCCGGATGAGGGGCGGCGCGACGTTGGACGCGGTGATCACTCTCCCCGCCTTGCGCGAGACAAACTTGCATCGTAGACCGTTGATATTCCTCGTCGCGCCCATTTTCGCGCGGCGCGGGAGCAACGGAGCATTCCATGTCGCGCCCGCGCAAACGGCCCGAGGACTTCCGCAGTTTCCGCTGGTTCGGGCCGCAGGATCTGCGCTCGTTCGGCCATCGCTCGCGCCTGTTGCAGATGGGCTATGAGCGCGCCGATTTCGCCGGCAAGCCGGTCATCGCAATCATCAACACCTGGAGCGACATCAACCCCTGCCACGCGCATTTTCGCACGCGCGCCGAAGAGGTGCGGCGCGGCGTCCTGCAGGCGGGCGGCTTTCCGATCGAGCTGCCGGCGATGTCGCTGTCGGAGACTTTCGTCAAACCTTCGACCATGCTCTATCGCAATTTCCTGGCGATGGAGACGGAGGAGCTGATCCGCTCGCATCCGGTCGATGGCGTCGTGCTGATGGGCGGCTGCGACAAGACCACGCCCGCTTTGCTGATGGGCGCGATCAGCGCCGACCTGCCCGCCATCTTCATGCCGGCCGGGCCGATGCTGCGCGGAGCCTATCGCGGCCAGACGCTCGGCAGCGGTTCGGATGTCTGGAAATATTGGGACGAGAAGCGCGCCGGCCGCATCAGCGAGGCCGACTGGAGCGAGATGGAGGCGGGCATCGCGCGCTCCTACGGCGTCTGCATGACGATGGGCACCGCCTCGACGATGACGGCGCTGGCCGACGTACTTGGGATGACTTTGCCGAATGCTTCTTCGATTCCCGCCGCCGATTCCGGCCATGCCCGCATGGCGGCCGCGACCGGGCGGCGTGCGGTCGAAATGGTCTTCGAAGATACCCGCCCATCGGCGATCCTGACGGCCGCGTCTTTCGACAATGCTGTCGCCGTCCTGATGGCGCTCGGCGGCTCCACCAATGCGATCATTCATCTGATCGCGATGGCGCGGCGGGCGGGCGTGGCGCTCGATCTCAAGCGGTTCGACGCGATCGCGCGGACCACGCCGGTGATCGCCAATCTACGCCCGACCGGGCAATTCCTGATGGAGGATTTCCACTACGCCGGCGGCCTTGGCGCGCTGCTCGCGGAAATGGGCGATCTCCTCGACCTCGACCAGCAGACGGTCAACGGCCAGACGCTGCGCGAAAACATCGCCGGCGCGAAAGTTTGGACGCCTGATGTCATCCGCCCGCTCGACAATCCTGTCGCCGGGCGCGACGGCCTCGCCATTCTTTACGGCAATCTCGCGCCGCGCGGTGCGGTGATGAAGCCAGCGGCGGCCGAACCAAGACTACGCGCTCATCGCGGCCCGGCTCTGGTGTTTGCAAGCTATGACGAAATGGCTGAAAGCGTCGAGCGCGACGATCTCGACGTAACGCCCGACCATGTGCTGGTCCTGCAAAACGCCGGGCCGCAAGGCGCCCCGGGCATGCCGGAATGGGGCATGCTGCCGATCCCCAGAAAGCTGGTGCGCGCCGGCGTGCGCGACATGCTGCGCATTTCCGACGCTCGGATGAGCGGCACCAGCTACGGCGCCTGCATCCTGCATGTGACGCCGGAGGCCTATATCGGCGGCCCGCTCGCGCTGGCGCGCACCGGCGACATGATCGCGGTGAATGTCGACAAGCGCAGCCTCGATCTCGAAGTCGGCGAGGCCGAGCTTGGCCGCCGCCAGGCCGCGTTCACGCCGCGGCCGCCGCGTCTGTCGCGCGGCTATGGCGCGCTGTTCGCCCGCTCGATCCGCCAGGCCGACGAAGGCTGCGACTTCGATTTTCTTGAGCGTGGCGAGGCGCTGGGGGAGCCGGAGATTCATTAGGGGGCGCTTGCCGGAAGCGCTCCCTCGCCATGACGGCTACCCCTCCCCGCCCCCCTTCTTGTTGCGCGCGCAGCCGCTTCCCATATGTGGCGAATGTTCGACCACACCCCCTCCCGGCCTCCCATGCTTTACGCCCTTGATTCCAACTCCGAATCGTCCGGCTCCGGCGCGCCCTCCGCCGCCAGCGACGCCGAGGCGCTCGACGTCTATTCGCGCACCGTCAGCGACGTCGTCGATCGCGTCGGTCCCAGCGTCGTGCGCATCGACATCAAGCGCAACGGCGCCAATAGCGGCTCCGGCTCCGGCGTGATTGTCTCGCCCGACGGGCTGGTGCTGACCAATAGCCATGTGGTGCAAGGCGCCCGCGGCGCCGAGGTGATGACGCTCGAAGGGCGGCAGTTGCATGCGCGTGTGCTCGGCGACGATCCCGATTGCGATCTCGCGCTGTTGCGCGTCGACGACAGCGTCACGCTGCCGGCGGCGAGGCTCGGCGACAGCTCGAAACTGCGGCGCGGCCAGATCGCCATTGCGATCGGCAATCCGCTCGGCTTTGACGCCACCGTCACCGCCGGCGTCGTCTCGGCGCTCGGCCGTTCGCTGCGCTCCAAGAGCGGGCGAATGATCGAGGACGTCGTCCAGACCGACGCGGCGCTCAACCCCGGCAATTCCGGCGGCCCGCTGGTCTCTTCGGCGGGCGAAGTGATCGGCATCAACACGGCGATCATCATGGGCGCGCAAGGCATCTGTTTCGCGGTGGCCTCCAACACCGCCAATTTCGTGCTCGGCGAGATCGCGCGGCATGGTCGCGTGCGGCGCGCTTACATTGGCATTGGCGGCGGCACCGTGCCCATTCCCCGGCGCATCGCCTTGCGCTTCGGCCTCACACAGGCGACCGGCGCGCGGATTCTCAACATCGAGCAATCGGGCCCCGCCGATCAGGCGGGCCTGCTGACCGGCGATATGATCGTCGCGCTTGACGGGCGCCCGGTGAAAGGGGTCGAGGATCTGCTCCGCCTGCTCGACGCCGACAAGATCGACCGCACCATCTCCATCGACATCCTGCGCCGCTCGGAGCAAAAGCGCGTGTGGATCGGGCCGACCGAACGGGGCGTCGTCATTCCGCCGGCGCGCGCGGCGGGTTGACGCCAAGAACCTCTCCGCCGTCATGGCCGGACTTGTTCCACGGCTGTCCGGTTGAGCAATAAAGTTTCGCCGCGCGAGAGAATCTAAGTGGAATGGAACCTCTAAGCGTCTTGGCCGGGCTTGTCCCGGCCACCCACGCCGCGCCGTTGCAATAAACCTTCGAAGTTGGCGGCTTCCGCTCGGCGTGGATGCCCGGGACAAGCCCGGGCAAGACGCGTGAGGGTTGTGAACGACCTGAACTTTACAACCGGTCTTGCCGAACCGGGCAGCCGTGGACTTGTTCCCGCCATCCACGCGGCGACGTCGCAAACCCTTTCAAGGTGGCGCTACCGCGAGGATGGCCGGAGCAAGTCTAGCCATGACGGCGGAGGCGTCCGGGGCAGCGACTGCGCGGCTGTGGGCAGGCTGTTTGCAGCCTGTGGACGAGCCTGGGGACAAGCTGTGGAAAACGCGGCTCTCGTCATGCGCCGCCGGGGTCGCGCGGCGCGACGAGCGGGCCGGGCAACGCGGCTTCGGCCTCAGCCATAAGCCGGTGCTCGTGGTGGCTGATGAAGCGGCTCGCCGCGACCCCGCCGACCACCGCGCAGATCAGCGCGGCGATTCCCACCGGCTTGGCGTAATGTTCAAAGGCATGGCCGAGGAAAAAGCCGCCGAGGCCGAAAATGCTCGCCCAGACGATGCCGCCCGCCGCGTTGAAAGCAAAGAAGCGCGGCCATGCGAGCCGGTTGATGCCGGCCAGCAGCGCCGCGAAGGCCCTGAGCACTGCGACGAAGCGGCCAAAGAACACGATCTTGCCGCCGTGACGCTGAAACAAATATTGGCCGAGCTTCAGCCGCGGCTCGTCGAGCCGCAGATAGCGGCCGTATTTCAAGACGATCGGAAAGCCGAATTCGCGGCCAACCCAATAGCCGGCATTGTCGCCCAGGATCGCCGCCGCGGCGGCGCAGGCGATCACCCATTTGATGTCGAGCGCGCCCTGGCCGGCGAAAATCGCCGCGCTGACCAGCGCCGTCTCGCCCGGCATCGGCACGCCGGCGCTCTCCAGCCCGACGATGACGAACACCGCGAAATAGCCGTAGGTCGAAATGAAATCGTGGAGATGGGCGAGAAAGGGCATAGGCTATTCCCGATGCGACGATCGTTTCGCTACCGGATAGATTTAGCCGATCTTCGGCAGGCCGGTAAGCCGCCTGGCGTTGGCGCGCACTTTGCGTCGGGCGGGCCTGATTGCGGCTTCCGCGACATTGGCGAGGCCGAGCGACAGGTCGCTGGCGTTGCGAATGCCGCCGAACGAAGCTTTCAGCAGGAACGACGCCCAGGCCATTTGCGCGGCGAGCGCGCCTTCATAGACCGCGTCGACTTTTTCTTGAACCATGCGCCGGCTTTCCCTGGCGCTTTCGCTGGTCGGATTGAACCCCTGGCTCAAAAGCGCCGGGGTGCGGGCGGCGATCGTCACTGCGCTATCGATCCCCGCCTGCATGGCCGAAGCCGCGATCAACATCGTACGCTTGCGCAGTCGGCTCATAGCTTATCCGTTCATGATCGAAGAGACGATGCGGGCGAACCGTGCGACCGCTTCGAGGAAAACGCCATAGTTGTCTTCAGGAAGAAATAATAGGCGGGATCGCTAATGTTTGGCATTCTATACAACGTGAATGCTTGGCGAGACAACGTCAGCGCAAGTTCTTGGTTCCCCAATCCCTGCGATAAGAGGCATCATGCAACGCTCGATCCCGGCGCTCGGCGCCTTGTCTGCTCTGATGGGCGCGGCCGGGGTGATGTTGGCGGCGGCGGCCACCCATAGCGGCGGCGGCGAAATCGGCCAGACGTCCGCCTATTTTCTCGTGCTGCACGCCGCCGCCTTGCTCGGCCTGACCGCCTGCGCGCGCGCCTATGCCGCGGACGCCGCATTCGCGCGCGCCCTGCTTCTTGCCGGCGCATGCCTTGGATTGGGGACGATCCTCTTCAGCGGCGAGCTCGCCGTGCTGGCTTTCACCGGCGTGCGGCTGATCGCGATGGCGGCGCCCATCGGCGGCTCGCTGATGATCCTCGGCTGGCTGGCGCTTGCCGGCGCTTTCCTCTGGGGCGTCGCCCGGTCCCGCGGCTAGCTAATCGCGCACCAATTCGAACCGGTCGACATCGACAAGGCCTTTGTCGGTGATTTTCAGATGCGGGATCACCGGCAGCGGCAGGAACGCGACCTGCAGAAACGGCTCGGCGAGAACAACGCCAAGGCTTTTTGCCGCCGCGCGCAAGGGGATCAGCGCCGCGCGAACATCTTCGAAGCTGAGCAGGCTCATCAGGCCCGCCACCGGCAGCGCGAGTTCGGCGAGCACGCGTCCGCCCTCGGCGACCGCGAAGCCGCCTTCGATTTCGATGAGCCGGTTGACCGCCACCGCCATGTCATCCTCGTCGGCGCCGACCACCGTGATATTGTGGCTATCATGGCCAACCGACGAGGCGATGGCGCCGCGCTTCATGCCGAAGCCGTGCACGAAAGCGGTCGCGATATTGTGGTTGACGCCGTGCCGGGCGACGACCGCCACCTTGACGATATCCTGATCGAGATCGACCTGCCGCTCGCCATTGGCATAGGGCAAGGTCGCCGGAACGCGCTGTGTGATGATTTTGCCGGGCGTGACGCCGATCGCCTGGGTCGACGGGCCGGCGCCCCTGGCGGCGAAATCCCGCGCCGACACGCGGCGCGCCTTGACGCTGTTGCGCCCGACGGGAGCGAGCGTTCCGCGCGTCGCGAACAAAGCCTCGCCGACCAGGCGCCCGGCAGTGAAGACTTTGGAAACCGCGCAAGCTTCGAGATCGTCGACGACGACCAGATCGGCGCGCCAGCCCGGCGCGACAAGGCCGCGATCCATCAGGCCGAAAATGCGGGCGCCCGAAATGCTGGCGGCGCGATAGGCGGCGAGCGGCGGCGCGCCAAGGCTGATCGCCGTGCGGATCATGAAATCGAGATGGCCTTCCTCGGCGATGTCGAGTGGATTGCGGTCATCGGTGCAGAGCGCGATGAAGGGCGAGTTGCGCTCGGTGATGATAGGCGCGAGGGCGTGCAGGTCTTTCGACACCGAGCCTTCGCGCACCAGGATCTGCATGCCCTTCTTAAGCTTCTCCAGCGCCTCGGGCACATTGGTCACTTCATGATCGGTGCGGATGCCGGCGGCGAGATAGCCATTGAGGTCGAGGCCGCGCAGCAGCGGGCTATGGCCGTCCAGCCGCCGGTCCTGGAACGCGGCGAGCTTGGCGAGGCAGGCGGGATCGCGCGCCAGGACGCCGGGAAAATTCATGAATTCGGCGAGGCCGAGCACTTTGGGGTGGCGGCTGAGAGGGAGAAGATCGTCGACCTCCAGCCGCGCGCCCGAGGTCTCCAGATGGGTCGCCGGCACGCAGCTCGACAATTGCACGCGCAAGTCCATCGCGGTGGCCATAGAGGCGTCGAGGAAATATTGCAGACCTGTCGCGCCGAGCACATTGGCGATTTCATGGGGATCGCAGATCGCAGTGGTGACGCCATGGGCAAGCACGCAGCGATCGAATTCCAGCGGCGTGATCAACGAGGATTCCACATGCAGATGCGTGTCGATGAAGCCGGGCACGATGATCTTGCCGGAAACGTCGATCTCGACGGCGCCGCGATAATCGCCATACGTGCCGACGATCCGATCGTTGCAGATGGCGACGTCGCTTTCTTCGAGCGAACCGGTGACGAGATCGAAGATCCGGCCGCCCTTCAGCACGATGTCGGCTTCGGAGACGCCCCGCCCCTGCTCGATGGCGCGCGAGAGATAGGCGATCGCGTCACTCATGTGGTGACCACGCAACGGCGGCGGGGCGTGTAAAATCCGACATTTGAATTGTTCCCATAGGCAAGCGATGGCGCTTTCGTCGCAACGTTTCACGACTCCAATTCGCCCTCAAGTCAAGTTTGGCGCCCTTCTTGCCAGACGGTCTTATTTTCATGGCCGGCTTCGGGTAGAGACGAAAGACCGCGCAGCGCCATAATATCGAGATATCGTGACGAATGAGTTTTTCCCCGCCAATTTCCATTCTCTCCATTCAGTCCCATGTCGTCTACGGCCATGTCGGCAATGCGGCCGCCGTGTTTCCGCTGCAGCGGATCGGCTGCGAGGTCTGGCCGCTCAACACCGTGCAATTCTCCAACCATACCGGCTATCCCGACTTTCGCGGCCAGGCGTTCGACGCCGCGATGATCGACGATTGCGTCGCCGGAATCGCCGCGCGCGGCGCGCTCGCTCGCTGCGACGCGATTCTGTCCGGCTATATGGCCTCGCCTGAGGTCGGCGCGGCGATCCTGCGCGGCGTCGCCGCCGCCCGCGAACAAAACGCCGGCGCGGTCTATTGCTGCGATCCCGTGCTCGGCGATGTCGGGCGCGGCGTTTATGTCAGAGCCGGCGTCGCGGAGTTCATGCGCGAGCGCGCCCTGCCGGCCGCGACGATCCTGACGCCCAACCATTTCGAGCTCGATCTCATTTCCGGCCTGCCTTCGACCAATATAGCGGGCGCCCGCGAGGCGCTCGAAATCCTGCACCAGCGCGGCCCGGGCGCCATCCTCGTCACTTCGCTCGTCCTCGACGACACGCCCGCGGACGCGATCGATTTGGCTGTTTCGGAAAATGGCGCGCTTTGGCGGCTGCGCACGCCCAAGGCGCCGATCAAAGTGAATGGCGCGGGCGATGTCATCGCCGCGCTTTTCCTCGCCCATTGGCTGCGGACTCATAGCGCGCCTCAAGCAATCGCGCTCGCCGCTTCTTCCGTCTATGGTCTGATCGAAGCGACCGCGAAGGCTGGATCGCGGGAGCTTGAAATCGTCGCCGCGCAGGAGGAATTCGTGCGTCCCTCGCGCCTGTTTGTCGCAGAAAAAATATAGGAACATACTATGCGCCGCCAATTCTACACGCTCGACGTCTTCACCGATATCGCGCTTGCCGGAAATCCCCTCGCCGTGGTCCTCGACAGCGAGGGGCTCGATGATTCCCGCATGCAGGCGATCGCGCGCGAATTCAATCTCGCCGAGACGGTCTTCGTCAAAGAACCGCGCAATCCGGTCAATACGGCGCGCCTGCGGATTTTCACGCCGGCGCGGGAACTGCCGTTCGCCGGCCATCCGACGGTCGGAACGGCGGCTCTGCTCGCCCATTTGCGTGCGCCCGAACTGCTGGCGCGGGAGGATTTGCGCATCGTCGTCGAGGAGCAGGTCGGCGATGTCGTCTGCGTCGCGCGCCACCGCAAGGGCAAGGCGATGGCCGCCTATTTCACCCTGCCCCGCCTTCCCGAGCCGGGCGGCGAAGCGCCTTCCGTTGAGGCGCTCGCCGCTGACCTCGGCCTCGGCGCCGCCGACATCGGTTTTGGCGCGCATCGGCCAACGCTTCATGGCGCGGGAACGTCCAATCTGTTCGTCCCCGTCGCAAGTCTCGCGGCCATGGGGAAAGCGCGCCCCGATCTGAAACGCTGGGGCGCGAACGGCGGTCCGGCTGTCTATCTCTACACGAAGGAGACCGCCAATGTCGGCGCGAACTGGCATGCGCGCATGTTCGCCGCCGGCTGGGGCGTCGTCGAAGATCCCGCCACCGGCAGCGCAGCGGCCGCTTTCGCCGGCGTCCTCATGCAATTCGAACGTCCCGGCGACGGCGAACATATGGCCGTCATCGAACAGGGCGTCGAAATGGGGCGGCCGAGTTTCATTTCGCTTGGGCTGGTCGTCGAACAAGGCGCGCTTTTGTCCGCCACGATCGGCGGATCGGCGGTGATCGTTTCGCAGGGCGCGATCGATCTATGAGCGACACGGGACCGAGTATTTTCGAGGTCGCCGAACTCGATCTGGCCTATGAGCCCGCGCCATGGGCGTTCGCCGAAAGCCGCGCCGACGAAATCGCCGCGCATTGGGCGATGCGCAAGCAGGCGCTGCCGCATCTTTTCGACGGCCGCGTGCTGCTGCTCGGGCGCCACCAATTCTCGACGCGCGGCGACGGCGCGACGATCCTGCGCGGCGCCTATTTCGAAACCGATTTCAAAGCATTCCTTGCCTGGCGCGATTTTGGCTTTCCCGATGCGCGCGTCTGCAATTGCTTCTCGATGGCGGCGCTGCGATCGGCGGATGGCGCCTTTGTGCTCGGCGAGATGGGGCCGCATACGGCCAATGCCGGGATGGTTTATTTCGCTTCCGGCACACCCGACCGCAGCGACATATTCGGCGAAAAAGTCGATCTTGCCGCCAGCGTGCGGCGCGAATTGCAGGAGGAAACCGGCATTTCGCCCGATGAAGTGGCGATGGCCGCCCGCTGGACCATTGTCTATGCGCCGCCGCGCATCGCCTGCCTGAAAATCACGCGCAGCCCCGACAAAGCGCAAGACATCAAAAGGCGCGTCGAAGCCTTCCTCGCCGAGGACCCGAATCCGGAACTCATCCGCATGCATATCGTGCGTCGCAAACAGGACGTCTCCGCGATCCGCTGCCCGCCCTTTATTGTCGACTTCCTGAATCACGCGCTCGAGGAAGCTTAAAGCGCGGTGGGATAGCCGTGGCGCTTGCGCGAGGCGAGGATCATTCCGCGCGCCTCTTCGTCATGGCCGGCCGAACAGGCCTGCGCGGCCGCTGCGATCTCGCCATGGATCTGATCATAGACCGATCGCTTGATCTGCCCCATCGCGAGGTCGTCGTCCTGGACGGCGCGGTAGCGGGCGATGTCGGCGGCGCAGCCGCTCCCTTGCGGCATTTGGAAATTGGACGGCGCGACGACCAGCGAACCTGGCGCCGGCGGCGGCGCGGCGGGCGCCATACCGGCGGAATTGCAGCCCGCCAAAGTGAGCGCGGCGAATGCCGCCAAAAGCGCCGGTTTCATATCAAGCCTCCTCTTAAGAATCGATCCTTCGGAGCCTCGTCATCGCGCGCTCAAGGTCAAGCCCTTTAGCGCTGAATGGACCGGTCAAGATTCCGCTCGTCGTTTCGCGAGGGCGCTAGCCAGCAAAGCGGCAACGCGATCTGGCTCATCGAAGCGCAGCGCGACCGGCAGGGCTGTGACGTTCGCCGCCTCAGCCGGAGTCAGGCGCACCAAATCCTTCTGCGTCGTCACCGGCGTCAGTCCGAGGCTCGCCGCTTCGGCGAAAAGCGCGTCGAGCTGCGCCGGCCGATAGGGCTGATGATCGGCGAAGGCGCGCGCGACGATCACGCGTGCGCCCAATGCTCTCAATGTGGCGAAGAACTTTTCCGGGCGTCCGATGCCGGCGAAAGCGAGCACGTTCTGATTGCGCAAATTCGTCGCGACGATGGGATCGGGTTCGAGCCACGCATTCAGGACGATCTGGCCCGCAACCGCGTCATGGGCCGCGATGCTGGCGTCGGAAACGCCATCGACGAAAACCACTGCCGAAACATAAGGCAATTGCATCGCCGGCGGCGCCCGCAAAGGCCCGGCGGGCAGACAGAGGCCATTGCCAAAGCCGGCGCCGCCGTCGATCAAAGCGAAGCTGAAATCCTTGGCCAGAGCGGGGTTCTGCAGGCCGTCGTCCATCACAAGGACGCTGGCGCCCGCCGCGATCGCCGCCTGCGCGGCGATCCGCCGATCGCGCGCGACGAAACAGGGCGCAATGCGGGCGAGCAACAAAGGTTCGTCGCCCACTTCAGCGGCGCGGTGAACGTCGGGTTCGACGGCGACCGCGCCCGCCGGCCTGACGCCGCCGTATCCGCGCGACAGGAACGCGACCTGTTCGCCCATTTCGCGCAGGAAAAGCGCGATGGCGATCGCGGCCGGCGTCTTGCCCGCGCCGCCGGCGACGAAATTGCCGACGCAGATGACAGGCGCGTCGACCCGCAACCCCGGCCGCGCCATTCGCCTTGCGGTGAGCGCGCCATAGATCGAGCCCAACGGCGCGAGACCCAGTGCGAGCGCATCGGGGCTGCGCTTCGCCCAAAAGCCCGGCGCCCTCAAGACGCCCGCTCCGACGCCACCTGCGACAAATAGGGTTCGACTGCTTCGATCGTGCGATCGACCGCGCCGGTTTGGCCCTCGACAATTTTGGCGGCGGCGCGCGCCATCGCGCGCAAACGCCCGCCGTCGATGAACAATGCGGCAAGCGTGCGCGCCAATTGCTCGGCGTCGCCGACCAGCGCGGCGCCGCCGCCCGCATCCAGCAAGGCATAGACATCGGCGAAATTGGCGACATCCGGCCCATGCAGAATGGCGCTGGCGAGGCGGGCCGGCTCGATCGGATTCTGGCCGCCGCCCGGGGCGAAGGATTTGCCGACGAAGACCACGCCGGCCAGACGATAGAACAGGCCAAGCTCGCCCATCGTGTCGCAGATATAGACCGCGGTCTGGCCGCTCGGCTGCGCACCCTCGGAGCGCAGCGCGCAATTAAGGCCGAGCTCCTGCAATTGCGCTGCGATCCTGGCGCCGCGCTTGGGGTGGCGTGGCGCAATCAGGGTAAGGAGATCCGGGAACGTTCGCGCGAGAATGCGATGGGCCTCGCCGATCAGCGCTTCCTCGCCCTCATGGGTCGAAGCGGCGATCCACACCTGGCGGCCGGAGATCAGCCCCGACAGGGCGGCGAGCTCCTGCCGGTCGGCGGGCGGCGGCGGCGCGTCATATTTCAAATTGCCGGCAAGCCTGACATTGGGCGCGCCGAGCGCGGCCAACCGCTCGCGATCGCCCTCGCTTTGGGCGAGACAGAGATCGACGCGGGCCAGCAGCGCGCCGATGAAACTCCTCAATCGGCTCCATCGCGCGAACGAACGAGCGCTGAGACGCGCATTGACGAGAATGATCGGAATCTGCGCCCTTTCGGCCTCGACGATGAAATTCGGCCAGAGCTCGGATTCGGCCAGCAAGGCGATATCGGGGCGCCAATGCGCGATGAAGCGGCGCATGAAGCGGGGGACGTCGAGCGGCACGAATTGATGGAAAGCGCCCGCCGGCAGCCGATCGGCGAGGATCGCAGCCGAAGTGACCGTTCCGGTGGTGATCAGCACATGGCGGCCGCGCCGCGTCAGTTTTTCGACCAGGGGCAGCAGCGACAAAGCCTCGCCGACGCTGGCGCCATGCAGCCAGACCAGGATGCCGTCGGGCCGCTCAAAGCCCGGCTCGCCGCGTCGCTCGTCGATCCGCGCGCCATCCTCCTTGCCGCGCGACAGCCGCCAGGACAACAAAGGCCCGCTCAGAGGCGCAAAGGCGCCAGTCGCCAAACGATAGGCGACGAGCGAAAGCGGCAGTTTCATGCGCCCCTCAAGCCGACGCCGGAATTGGCGGCAGCTTTTGCATAGGCGCGCGCGCGAATGGCGTCGAGCCCCGCCGCATCGGCTTCTGGCGCCCCCCACGCAAATTCCGCTTGGCGAAGAGGCGTCAACATTTTGAAATCAGGAGATCTTTCGGACGAGGCCGGCGGGCTCGAGAAAGCGATGGAGATGGACGATAAAATATCGCGTCTGCGCGCTGTCGACGGAAGCCTGCGCCTTGCTGCGCCAGGCGCGCTCCGCGCTCGCATAATTGGGAAATATGCCGACCACGTCGATTTTCGACGGATCGCGAAATTCATTCGAGTCGAGGCTCTTCAATTCGCCGCCGAAAACCAGATGCAGGAGTTGCTTGGATTCCTCGGCTCTCGATTCGGGATTTCCGGTATGATCGGCGGCTTGCGTCATGGCGATTTCCTATCACGATGCGAAATATTCGTTATCCCAACCGCTGTTCGCGCGAGGTACAATAGCGGCGCTCTCGCCGCGTGCATTCCTCATGCCAGCGAGGCGCCGATGGCGAGACGGCCAGCGGCGAGGAACGGATCGATCATTCCCGCCGAGGCGCCGAACAAGACGCCATGGCGCGTCTCCGCCTTGTTGTAGCGGAGCGCGCTGCTCGCCGCTTCGACCAACCGCCCGCCGGCCTCCTCCAGGATCAGATCGACGGCGGCTATGTCCCAATCATGCGACTTTTCCGACGCCAGCGCGAGATCGAGAGCGCCGCTGGCGACCAGCGCCATGCGATAGGCGAGCGAGGGGATTTTGGGTTGGAGATCGAAGGATACCGCCGCGGCGCGCGCGATCGATTCCACCATCGGCTTGGGCCCGGCGATGCGGGCATCCGCCAAGGCCTGCCGATGGGAGACTTCGATCGAAGCGCCGTTGAGAGCGGCGCCGCAATCGCGCGCGGCGGCATAGGTCTCCTCGAGCGCCGGCGCATGAACGACGCCGGCGATCGGGCGGCCGCCGACAACCAGCGCGACCGACACCGCCCAGCGCGGATCGCCGGCAAGGAAAGCGCGCGTGCCGTCAATCGGATCGACGATGACGACGCTGGCGCAGGAGAGGCGCCGCAAATCGTCCTCTGTTTCTTCGGACAGCCAGCCGGCGCCGACGAAATCCGCGCCGAGCCGCGCGCGCAGGAACGCGTCGACCGCCAGATCGGCCTCGGTGACGGGTGAGCCGCCGGCCTTGTAATCGACGCGCGCGCTCGTGCACTCGCCGACGCGGAAATAGCCAAGCGCGATCACGCCAGCCTCGCGGGCCGCCGCGATCAAGCAGTCGCGCGCAAACGCCGCGTCGATGGATGGGCCGGTCTTTTCGCCCAAAGCTTGGTCCTGAAAGGGAATCGTTCCGGGAACGCGTGGCCCAGCCTTAGCCGCGCAACGCGTCGCGCGCAACTCGCGCCGCGTCTCAGATCCCAGCGAGCGCCGCCAAGGTTTGCGCGCGGGTCGGCAGCGGCGGCACGGCGCCATAACCGCGCGTCGACAGCGCCGCCGCCACATTGGCGAAACGGGCGGCGGCGAACGGGTCGCCGGCGCGCAAATATTCGGCGAGAAAGGCGCCGTCGAAAGCATCGCCGGCGCCGGTCGCGTCGATGGCGTCGACTGGGATCGAGGCGATCTTCTCGCGCCGCCCCGGAGTCGCCACCAGCGCCCCCTCCTTGCCGAGCGTCAGCGCGACGACTTTCGCGCCGAGCTTGAGATAGAAATCGACGATCGCGTCGGGCTGATCGAGGCCGGTCAGTTTTTGCGCATCGTCAAGGCCCGGCAGCGCAATGTCGATGCTCTTCATCGCCTCGTGGATGACCGCTTTGGCGCGGGTCAGCGGCCACAGCTTCAGCCGTAGATTGGTGTCGTAGGAGACGAGAACCTTCGCCTGCCGCGCGATGTCGATGGCGGCGAAAATCGCGTCGGCCGCCGAGGACGAGATCGCCTGGGAGATGCCGGACACATGAAGCATCCGCGCCGCGCCGATATAATCGACGGGAATGTCGGCCTCGGTGATGCGGCTCGCAGCCGACCCCGCCCGCAGATAAGAGAACTCATGGCCGTCCGGGCCGTGCGTGACGAAATAGATGCCGGTATGGGCGCCGCCATTGACCATCACGCGGCTGGCGTCGACCCCTTCGGCGCGCCAGAGTTCGACCAGCGATCGGCCGAAGCGATCGGCGCCGACCGCGGTGAAATAACCGGTCGAAGCGCCCGAACGCGCCGCGGCGATCATCGCATTGGACGTGTCGCCGCCATAGCCTGGCGTGAAGGGTGCGCCGTCATGGGCTTGGTTCAATTCGAACAGGGGTTCGCCGATGGCGATCAGGTCAGGCATGTGGGCATGCCTGAGCGCTTTCTTGGCGAAGCGTCAGTTCAAAATCCGCCTTCGCGCGACGTTTCGATATTGGGCCATTGTTCGCGTGCAGGCCATTATTTTCAAGTCTGCGAACTTGTCGAGAACGCGCGAAGCGCGCCGCCTCCGGCGGTCGTCCGTAGGACGATGCGTGACAAGTTCGCAGACATGAAAAACGCTCCGCCATGCGAAACGATGGATCATCCTCGACCATTCCGAGTGACGATGATTCCCCTCCAGACGGCCCGCTCATCGCGCGGCGATCGTCAGCGCCGCGCCCGCCATCACGCCCGCGGCGCCGCGATTGATGATCTTCATCGCCCGCGAGGAGCGGAACAATTTGCGCGCCCGGTTGGCGGCGATGGCGTAGGTCAGCAGCACGGAACTCAGTACGACGATCATCGTCGCTGCGACCTCGACTGCGGTCTTCGCGTCGAGCGCATCGAAATCGACGACCAGCGGCATGATCGACAGGAAGAACACGATCACCTTCGGATTGCCGAGCGTCAGCGACAAAGACCCGAGAAACGAGCGCGCGGCGCTGGCGCCCTCCACTGCAGCGACATCGGCGGGACGCGCCGGCGCGCGCCACATCGTCCAGGCGAGATAGAGAAGATAGGCGACGCCAGCATAGCGGATCGCCGTGAATATTCCGGCGAATTCATGCGCGAGCACGGCCAGCCCGGTCGCCGCGAATGAAAACCAGATGAGGTCGCCGACGACAAAGCCCGCGACGAACGGCGCAATACCGCCAAGGCCTCGGCCGAGTACGCGCGCCACCAACGCGGCGATGCCCGGGCCAGGCGTTGCGACAGCGGCGACATAGACGCCGACGAAGAGCAGCAGCGACGAAAGCGACAAGGGGCGATCCTCCGGGGCGCTGTTTAAGCGCAAACGGGCGGAAAAGGCCAGCCCTGTAGAGGTCCATGACTTATCGACCCACCGAGGGCGAAACGCGTAATTTTTAGCTGGTAGCACAGTCGCGTCCCGTGAAGGAGCCAACGATAAAGCCGGATGCCGACCGCCGGTCGACACCCTTTTTGCCCGCAGAAACGCGACTATATTTTTAAGGATGCTCCGGGCAACGCCTCCAGAGATGGCCAGCTTTTGCGGCGACCTGCTCAACCAGCACGTTATCGCTGTAGCGAAAGAAGGATGCTTGCCGGTGCACGAACGAGGCGGAAGTCCGAGGCGCCACGTACATTTGGACCCTATCAGTACGATCTATGCCAAGAAAATCCAGCCAGCGGTCCGGATCGACATCGATCGTATATTCCGCACCGGCCCCCGCTTGTATCCTCACTGGAACGCTGCCAGCTAGGTCGCCAACCCAGCCAGAGTTCTCTGTCTTCAAGGACCATGCCTGCTTCTCGCAAAAGTGCGCAATAGCGAACCGGTATTGCTTTTCGTCCATTCCCAAAAAGCCTTCGTATATCATGACGGCCCATTTTCCGGACAGAATCGGATCGACCTTATCGGCCTTCAGATTCTGCGACGGAGATCCCTTAAGGAACAGGAACTCCTCGTGGATCTCCTTGAGAAGAGCGGCCGGGGTTGGCGGCGGCGCCTGCGCCGATGCCGGATCGCACAGACCAAGCCATGTGAGGGCCAGACCGGCAACGGTCCGAATGTGCACGATCCCTGGCAATAGTCGCTCATGGTTTCTGTTCACCAGCGTTGCTTCATCTTCAAGTTGGGCATCAGTGTCCAATATTGACACCGAGGTGCTGGTAGCAGCTCTCCGTCACAAATAGCCGGCATGATCGCTTCGACCGGCCGCCCGACGATATTTGCCTGCTGTAAAAGTGACGCTTCTTCGCCGACTATTCGGCGGCGAGACGCGCCGTAGCGGCCGCGCGCAGCGCGAAGAGTTCGATCGGACTTTTCTTGCCGCGCAATTGAACGGGTCCAAGCGCGCGCGCTTCGACGCCCGCGGGAACCGTCAAAAGTTGCAACAACGCTGCCGAGGCGATCGCCGCCTCGCCGCGGTCGCGGCAGGCGTCGACGATGCGCGCCGTCGTGTTCAACGCATCGCCGAGCAGCGCGATTTCTTTCTTGATCGTGCCCATTTCGCCGACCACCACCAGTCCGCAATGCAGGGCTGCGCGAAAATCCACCCGCAAGCCGAATTCGCGCTCGTAGGATGGGCCAAGCGTCGCGATCCGCTCGAAGGCGCCGAAGCAGGCGCGCAGGCAGCGCGCATCCTTGACGCCGACGGCAAGCGGCCAGGCGACGATCAATTCGTCGCCGACATATTTATGGATCTGGCCTTTCTGCAGGACGATCGGCCCGGTGAGATCGCCGACGAAGCGATTGAGCAGGCGATGAAAGTCGACCTCGCCGAGGCGCTCGGCGACGGCGGTCGAATTCTTCATGTCGATCATCAGAAAGACACGCTGCTCGACGCGCGGCCGGAAGTAGCGGCCGGTCATAAAGTTGAACAAGACATTCTGGCCAAGCAGGCGATTGACGTCGAACAGAAAGCTGATCACCAGGCTGACAGCGAAAAAGAACAGGATGTCGCCAGGCCTGGTGCGTATCCAGAAGGCGAACGCGTCCGACGTCATCCATTGGCTCGCTGCGACGGCTCCGAGAAAAACGATGAGATAGACCACAGATTTCAGGCAGAGATGCAGCAGAAAGGGCGTGCGGCGAAGCGGCGCGCCGATCGGCGCTTCCAGCACAAAAATGTTGAGTGCGCTGAGAATGGCTCCGATCAAGCCGCCGCTCAGCGCACCGCGCTTGAAGGCGTCGAACCCGGCGCCCGCGCCGCCCGCGATGGTGAAATAGCTATAGATCGCTCCGGCAAGAGCGCCGACCAGCGCGAACCTGACAATGATCGGAAGGGCGATGCGCGTGCGCTCATTGATGGCCATGCGGCGGGGCAGACTTTCGGCAGCGACTTTGGCTCTCCACCCGCGGCTGGGGAGGGGCGCTAATCTAACTGAGATCGTCGACCTTGCCCAGAAGGGGGCGGTTCGCGACCTTATCGCTGTTCGGCGGCGATGCGCAGGCCGAGGCCGATCAGCACAGCGCCGCTGACGCCTTCGATAGCGCGGCGGATCGCCGGGCGGCGCAGGACATGGCCGGCTTTGGCGACGATCGCGGCGTAAAGGGCGAGCCAGGCGAAAGTCATCAGCGCGAACAGGACGCCAAGAGCGAGCAGCGCCGAGAAGGTCGGCGCGCCCGAGGGCGCAAATTGCGGGAGCAGGCTGGCGAAGAAAACCGCCATTTTGGGATTGCCGAGATCGCTGACCATACCTTGGCGAAAGGCGGCGCGCGGCGTCAGACGGCGGCCCGGCTCGTCCGTTCGCGCTTCAAACCCTGGCGCGGCCGATCGAGACGCCTCGCGCAGGGCCTGAATGCCGAGAAAGACCAGATAGGCCGCGCCGGCGTATTTGACAGTCAGGAACAGGGGCGCCGAGGCGATCAGGAGCGCGACGATGCCGACGCTGGTCGCCAGCGCCCAGATCGCCTGACCGCAAGCGACGCCCAAAGCGGTGAATATGCCGCCAGCGCGCCCGCCGAACAGCGTATTGCGGATGGTGATCGCAGTGTCGGGTCCTGGCGTGACGATAACGAGGAGCGAAACGCCAATAAACGCCAGAAACAAAGTCATCGCGCGCCTGTGCGAGCAAGAATGGCGGGTGGAGATTATCGCGAGGGGCAGGGAATGCAAAACGCGCGGTCCTCCCCCCCTTGCGGGGGAAGGATCGCGCTGCTCACCGCTCGGGAAACAGGAACGAATGCGGCGCTACCCGATCGCTCGCCGGCGTCCCCATCCCGTCCGGCTCCGATTCGACGGGATGCTCCTGCGAGGGGTCGCGCACGATCGCCTTGCGATAGAGATGCCAGGTGGAGTGGCCGAGGATCGGCATAACGATGGCGAGGCCGACGAACAGCGGCAGTGCGCCGACAATCAACCCTACCGTCACAATCGCGCCCCAAAGCCCCATGGCGGCGGGATTTTCCCGCACGACCTTATGCGAGGCGGCGATCGCCGCGACGAGGCCGACGTCGCGGTCAAGCAGCAGGGGAAACGAAACCACGCTGATGCTGAGCGCCACGACGGCGAAGCAGAAGCCTATAAAACCGCCAAAGCCGATCAGCAGCCAGCCATGGCGCGTCGACACCACTTCGCTGAAGAACGCGGCGTAGGAGGTCGGCGCCGTCGGGCCGAACAGCGCGGTGTAGAGCGCCTCCGCCGCCGTCAGCCAGGCGACGAAAATCGCCACCAGCAGCAGGCCGAGCGCCACGATCGAGGGGATCGACGGAGAGCGCAGCACGTTGAAGACATATTTCCAGGACGTGTCGAGCCCGAGCTCGCGCCGCCGGCTCATTTCATAAAGGCCGATCGCCGCGAAGGGGCCGATCAGAGCGAAGCCGGACGCCAGCGGAAACAGCAATTGCAGCGCGTTCCGCTCCGACGTGGCATAGGCGAGGACGAGGCCGCAAAGCGGGTAGATCAGGCAGAGGAAGGCGAGATGAGAGGGCATCACGCGGAAATCGTCGGCGCCTTGCGCGAGGGCCTCGCGAATGTCGCCGGAGCCGATCTTGCGAATGACAGGGGCGACGGCGATCGCGTCGTGGCCGGCATAGACGTGCAGATTCGTCATGACCAATCCTCCCGAAAGGGGCAGAGGCGACCATGAAATCCCGCGTCCGGGTTCGAAACGAGCAGTTCAGAAGCGCGAAATCTCGGTCTTGCTCTGCTTTCTCACGGCGAGGAGCCTACTCCTATTTTGAAATTTGTCATTTCAAGAGCGGTTTACCCCCGCCGGGCGCCGTTAAACAGACCGTAACCTTCCGGCATGATCCGCGGAGCCCGAGGGGTGGAGCGGCGGTTTTCCCGGAGGCTGAAATGTTCAAGACTTCCTTCCGCGCCATGATTTTCGCATTCTTCGCCTCGCTGGTCGCGCTCGGCGCCACGTCCATTCCCGCGGGCGCCTTCCAGACCGGCAAGGACTTGCTGACAGTCGCGCTGATCCTGACGGTCAACAGCCTTTCCTGATATTCAGCCGGCGCTGCTCGAGCGGGCGATTTTCGCCTCATAATGTTGCGAGCGCGCATCGAAGCGTCAGATGCAGCGCCCGCCATCGACCTCCAGAACCACGCCAGTGAGGAAGGCGGCTTCGTCGGAGACGAGGAACAAAGCCGAATTGGCGATGTCCTGCGGCGTCGAAAAGCGGCCGAGCGGCACCGTCGCCTTGAAGGCGGCGCGGCGTTCGGGCGTGTCGGAGCCCAGGAAGGTCGCCAGCAACGGCGTCTCGCCGGCGACCGGCGCCAGAGCGCAGACGCGGATATTGTCCGGCGCGAATTCCACCGCCATCGATTTGGTCATCAGATGGACGGCGCCCTTCGACGCATTATAGACGGTCAGGCCCGGGCGCGGGCGCAGTCCGGCGGTCGAGCCGATATTGACGATGACGCCGCCGCCCTTCTCCCGCATATGCGGCAGCAGCGCCTGGGCGAACAGGAAAATCGACTTCACATTGACCGCGAAAATACGGTCGAATTCGGCCTCCTCGACTTCCATCATCGGGCGATTGCGATGGCTGGTGCCGGCATTGTTGACGATGGAATCGACGCGGCCGAAAGCGGCGATCGCCGCTTTGGCCGCCGCGTCGACCTGATCTTTTTTGGAGACGTCGCAGGTCAGCGCAATCGCGCCGGCCCCGATCTTGGCGGCCGCCGCCCTGGCGAGGTCGGCGTTGAAGTCGAGACAGGCGACGCGCGCGCCCTCCCTGGCGAAAGTCTCAGCGATGCCAAGACCGAAGCCCTGCCCGGCGCCGGTGACGATCACCCCCTTGCCCTTCAACCGCATCGTTCTCTCCCCATCGGAAATGTCGCATTGAACTGCGAGGGGAGTTAGCACGACAGGGCCAGCTTGGCGACCGGTCGCCAACCAGCGGGACGTTCAGCAGGCCTGATAGATGTCGTTATAGACGTCGCGGCGCACGCAGGGCGGCCGGTAGCCGGAGCCATAGACATGAGGATGGAACAGCGATGCGGGCCACCAGCTCCGCCAGCTCGCGTAGATTCCCTCCAGGCGATGGTCCTCATAATAGCCGTCGCGCAACCCGAGTCCGTCCTCGGTGTCGACGGCGGGAAAATGCTCGCCGCCGAACGGGACGATGTTCTGCGGGTGATCGATGTCGAACTGATCCGCGTTGTGATGGTCGCCATTGTGGCGATGATCGCCGTCGCGGGAATGGTCGCGCGCATGGTCGGAGCCATGCGAACCGCCGCCGTGGCCGCCACGCCCGCCGCCCTGGAAGCCGCCGCCCTGATAGCCTTGGCCCTGACCGCCGCCGCCTAAACCGCCGCCGCCCATACCGCCGCCGCCTGACATCGCCAGGGCGGCCTCGGGCGCGCCCGCCATCGCCAGGGCGGTCGCCAGCGCGGCGACGAGGCCTACCATTCTCCTGGTCAGCGGCTTGGGCATCTTGAATCGTCTTTCGTGCAGGCGTCCGTGAGGTCTCACATTCCCCGATCTTCGTTCATTTTCCGTTTCAAGAGGCCGGATTCTGGTCTTCGCGCGACGCCGCGGCGAGCGTTTGGGCCATTGACGACGAAAGTCCTGCCGAAAGCGCGCGACACGCAGCCCTTGACTATCGCGACTGCGCGCCAGATATCGGCTTGTCATGCGCGGCCATGCGGCGCGCCTGTCCTGCCGGGTCGGCCGCCCCGGCCATGACGAGCGGGAGGCTATCCGCGCCATCCCTGCCCTACCCTGCCAACTGGATTTGCCCATGCGCATCGAAAACGACGTCAAGCTGGATTTCAAGGACGTGCTCATTCGTCCCAAGCGCTCGACGCTCAATTCGCGCAACGAAGTCGATGTCCATCGGACCTTCCGCTTCCTGCATACCGGCACGGAATGGACGGGCTTTCCGTTGATCGCAGCCAATATGGACGTCACAGGCACTTTGGCGATGGCGCGCGCCCTTGGCCGTTTCGACGCGCTGACAGCGCTGCATAAGCACTATCCCGTCGACAAGCTCATCGAATACTTCGGCGGACCGGATGGCGCGCACGCCTTCTATTCGATCGGCACGACGGACGCCGATCTTGCAAAACTCGCCAAGGTCAGGCAGCAGGTTCCCGTGCGCCTGCTCTGCCTCGACGTCGCCAATGGCTATGCCGAGAAATTCCTCGACATCGTCAAACGCGCGCGTGACGAGAACCCCAATTCGATCATCATGGCCGGCAATGTCGTCACCGGCGACATGACGGAGGCTCTCGTCCTGGCCGGCGCCGATATCGTGAAAATCGGCATCGGGCCGGGCTCGGTCTGCACAACGCGCAACGTGACCGGCGTCGGCTATCCTCAGCTCTCGGCGATCATCGAATGCGCCGACGCCGCGCATGGGCTGAAAGGCCAGGTCTGCGCCGACGGCGGCTGCACGGTGCCGGGCGACGTCGCCAAAGCCTATGGCGCCGGCGCTGATTTCGTGATGCTCGGGGGCATGCTCGCCGGCCACGACGAATGCGACGGCGAAATCCGCTACGAGGATCGCGATGGCAAGAAGGTTCCGGTCGGCATGGGCTTTTACGGCATGTCGTCGGAAGCGGCGATGAAGAAATATGCCGGCGGCGTCGCCGCCTATCGCGCCGCCGAAGGCAAGAGCGTCGAGACGCCCTATCGCGGGCCAGTCGAGCATACGATGGGCGAAATCATGGGTGGCGTGCGCTCGATGATGACCTATATCGGCGCGACCCAGCTCAAGGAAGTGCCCAAGCGCACGACCTTTGTGCGCGTGACCGCGCAAACCAACAATGTATTCGGCGGCTGAGGCGCGGGCTCAGATTTTCCGGTTCCTGGCGTCCCAATTGCGCTCGAGATTGGCGATCAGCGCCGGGCTGAAATGGCAATAGGCCTGTTCGCGCGCATAGACCGAGGCGTAGCGGCGGAAGAGATCGAGCGTCTCCTGGCCGACCCGGAAGGCGCGGCGATTGCCGATCGCGCTGACCGCGCCGGAACTCGTCAGGCCCGCGACGACGCGCGCGAGCGCCGCATCCATCTCTGCGGGCGGGGCGATCTCGTCGCAGACGAGGCGGCCCTCCGGGCTATCGCAGGTGAGCTTGCGCTCGTAGAAAATCGCCTGGCGCGCGATGCGGTCGCCGGTGAAGCGCGGCAGCCGCATATTGGAAAAGCCGGGGATGATCCCCTCCTTGCGCGCCGGCAATGTGAGATAGGCGTCAGCGGCGGCGAGCACGAAATCCATGCAGAGCAACGCCTGGCAATGGCCGCCGATGGCGAATGTGTCGACAGCCGCGATCCATAGTTTCTCGACGCCGCGCCCGTTGACGTCGTCGGGAACGCTGTCGGGCAGCGCGACGCCGCGCATGAGTTTGTGGACATAGCCGAGGTCGCGGATCAGGAACCACAGGAAAGGAATCTTGCCGAGATAGAGATGGGTGAGATTGATGCCGGCGCCGAAAATGCGCCTGCCGCGGAATTTCTCATTGTCGACCGCAACGCCGCGCATCACCGCAATATCCGTGGTCGAATCGAGCGTGGCGACGTCGACGGCGATTTCCGTCTGGCCCAAAGTCGTGTCGTCTTCCGCGTTGAGGAAACGCGGATTGACCATGTCGAGATGGACCGCCTTGCCCTTTCGCGTCAGCCGCGCGGCGCCGAGGTCGAGCGCGCCTTTGGCGGCAAATTTCGCTACGAGACCCTCGCTTTCCGGCCGCGGCAGCAGCATCGCATGACAGAGATGTTCGCCGCTGCGCGGACGCGCCAGCATATGGGCGAGGAAAATGCCCTGGTCGATCTCGACGCCGTCCTTGTCGCGCTGCGGCAGCGCCGCTTCAGCGGCGACTTCGGCGCGCGTCGGCGTGAGGCCGGGAACGATTTCGGCGGCGGCGTATACAAGATCCTCCAGCCGGCGAAACAATGCGCAACGCCGTGTCAGCGCATCATAGACCTGTTCGGCATGCGATTTGAGAAAGAGCTCGCGCGAAGCGCGCGAAGCGGCGAACAGCGTCGCCGCCGCCGCAGCTTCGGCATGGCTGCGCTTCGGCTTTACGGGCAGAGAATGCGCGAGCCGCGCGCCAAGGCCCCAGAAGCGCGAATAGGACGCGATATCGTCCCAATATTCGGCGGCGGCGGACGGTATCGCCCGCGTCCATTCCAGCGCCGCCTGTTCCGGCAGCCCCGCGGCGCGCAGGATCGCAGAGGGACAAGCGTCGGCGTCGGTCATGTTTTGGGCCTCTTGTCGATGACGCGTTTGGCCTTGCCGACCGAACGCTCGATCTGCGCGGGCTGCATAATGGTCACGCGCGCGCTGACGCCGATGTGATGTTTGATCGCCTGCGCGAGCTCTGCGCCGCCGCGGTCTCGCGCCGAAGCGAAATCATCGGCTGACCGCGCCTCGACCTGCACATCCATCTCGTCGAGCCGACCCTCGCGGGTCAGAACGATCTGGTAATGCGCGGCGAGCGTGGCGATCTTGAGGATCTGCTCCTCGATCTGCGTTGGGAAGACGTTGACGCCGCGCACGATCATCATGTCGTCGCTGCGGCCGAGCACTTTCTCCATCCGGCGCATCATGCGCGCCGTTCCGGGCAGCAGCCGGGTCAGATCGCGCGTACGATAGCGGACGATCGGCATCGCCTCCTTGGTCAGCGAGGTGAAAACCAGTTCACCCATGGCGCCATCCGGCAGCACGGCGCCGCTCTCGGGATCGATCACTTCAGGATAGAAATGATCCTCCCATATATAGAGGCCATCCTTGCTCTCCACGCATTCGCCGGCGACGCCCGGACCGATCACTTCCGACAGTCCATAGATATCGACAGCATCAATGTCGAAACTCTGTTCGATTTCCTCACGCATCGCGTCGGTCCAGGGCTCGGCGCCGAACAAGCCGATCTTCAGCGACGAGCGTCGCGGATCGCGCCCCTGCGCCCGGAATTCATCGAGAATAGCGAGCGTGTAGGAAGGCGTCGCCATTAGAATGTCGGGCGCGAAATCGCCGATCAATTGCACCTGCCGCGTCGTCATGCCGCCCGACATCGGCACGACCGAACAGCCGAGACGCTCTGCGCCGAAATGCGCGCCGAGGCCGCCGGTGAACAGGCCATAGCCATAAGCGATATGCGCCATCATTCCGGCGCGGCCGCCGGCGGCGCGGATCGTGCGGGCCATGACGTCGCTCCACATCGCGATATCGTTGGCGGTATAGCCGACGACGGTGGGCTTTCCTGTCGTGCCGGAGGAAGCGTGGAGGCGGGCAAGTTGATCCTTGCGCACGGCGAACAGGCCGAACGGATAGTTGTCGCGTAAGTCCGCTTTGGTGGTGAGCGGGAATTTGGCGAGATCGGCAACGCTGCGGAAGTCGCTCGGATGAACACCATGCGCGTCGAACTTGGCGCGCATTGCGGGAACATTGTCATAGACGCGGTGCAGCGTCTGCGTGAGCCGCCGTGTCTGCAGATCGGCGATCTCGTCGCGCGAGGCGATCTCGATTGGATCGAGCAGGCCTTTGTCCGGCGCCGCACCCAGCCGCATGTCCCCTCCCCGGATTGCCGTTCGATTGGGCTTGCCGCGCAAACGCCGCCTGTTTCCCGGCTATTCTACAGGAAGGCGGCGTCGGCCGCCAAAGACAATTCCCTCGGGCCCGGGCCCCGCCATTTAAAGGCGCTCGCCATCAGCATGGGAAGGCGCGACCGAAACCAAAAAGAGCCTCACGGACGATCGCCCGCGAAGCTCTTCGAAGCGTGACCGGGCTGGCTTTGCGACCATCCCGATGCCAGTTGCCTCGGCTAGTTTGCCGGGGCCGGGGAGGCTCCCGACGGCTTCTGAGTCGTCGACGGCGCCATGGCGGGCGCGGCTGCCGGCGGCGAGGCCGAGGGGCCGGCGTCGGCGGTCGGGGTCGGGACATAGTGGAAGTCAGGCGCGCTCTGCAATTGTTCCTTGGTCATATTGAGCACGCCCATATCGGGATAGCCCTGGCTCGCCTCGGTGGCGGCGGGGTCCGTCTTGACGGTCATCGACGAAGTAGCGCTCGCATTGCCGCCGCCCGACGAGGTCGCCGGCGGGCCGGCTGTCGCGGCGGTGCGGCCCTCGGTGCGCCATTGCATCGTCTTGAACGGCACGCCGACCTCCTTGGCGCCCAGGCCGAGGAAGCCGCCAACGCCAACCACGACCACCTGCGCATTGCCGTCATGGTCGAACAAGACATCGTCGATCTTGCCGACCTTCTTCTGGTCGGGGCCCATCACGGTGACGCCGACAAGTTTCGAGGCGCGCCATTGATTGGTCGCCTGCTCTTTCACGAATGTATCGTCGGCCGCCTGGACCAAAGCCGGAAGCGCGATCAGCGCGCCGCCGATAAGGCCTGCATAACCCAATTTCTTCAGCATCTTAGCCTCCATTCGCGTAGCTATGGATCCGCATCCTACGCAGCGAACTAACGCCGAGGTCATGGAGCGGTTCCATTCGCGCCGTGAGTGCAAGCTGGCCCTTCGCGCTGCGGGCGTGCATGTTCACGCACAGCGAATCTCGAGACGGAACGCCATCCATGTCCAACGCCATCCCGCTTCTCACGGTCGCAGCCTTATGGACTTTGGCTGTGGCGACGCCTGGACCGAACTTTCTCATGATCCTGCGTGTGGCGATCGGCCAGTCGCGTGCGGCGGGGCTGCGCGCTGTCGCAGGCGTCGGGCTCGGAACCATGATCTGGGGCGCCGCGGGTTTTTTCGGCGTTCACGCGCTTTTCGCAGCGGCGCCGTGGCTCTATGCCGGGCTCAAACTGTTCGGCGGCGCCTATCTGATATTTCTCGGATTGCGATTGCTGGCGCAGAGCGCGCGAAACACCGGCGGAAACGCCGAGCAAGCCGAGCGTCTTCGCTCGGGCCTCTCAGCCTTTCAACTCGGCCTCGTCACCAGTCTCGCCAATCCGAAATCGGCCGTGTTCGTCGCCAGCATATTCGCCGCCGCCATGCCGGACGAACCCCCGGTGATGCTCGGCATGGCGGCGATCGCCATTATGGTGGCGCTTTCGGTGAGCTGGTACGCTCTCGTCGCCTGCCTGTTCACGATGCGCCGCATATCGGCCGCCTATGCGCGCGGCCGCCGCTGGATCGACCGGATCGCTGGCGCGATCTTCATTCTTTTCGGCGCCAGGCTGATCGCGAGCCGGTGAGGTTCGCGCGACGAAGACGCGCTGCAAGCTCGGGGGCGTCGCGCGTTATTTTATCGCGGCGATCTGATCGTGGCTGAGCACCCATATATGGGCCGGCAAAGCAATGAAATGCGCATCGTCGAGATATTTTTCGTTGGCCTCGTCGGGCGCGATCGCCCATAGCAGAAACTTGCGGATCGAAGCGGCGGTCACCGGATTGGCTTGCTTCACCGAAACGATCGCATATTCGTAATTGACGAGCGGATAGGCGTTGGCTCCCGGCGCATTGACCAGGGTCAGACGTTCGTCGGCCGGCGTGCGCGGACCGAGCGAAGCGGCGGCCGCTTCGATCGATTCCTGGGTCGGCAGCAGGAATTCGCCGTCGTAGCTCTTCAGCGCCGCTGTTCCGATGCCCGCCTTATCGATTTCGCCATGGAAGCTCACGCCGACGTAACCGATGGAATAAGGCGTCGCTTGAATCTTCTCGACCATTTGAGAATTGCTGGCCGTCTCCAATGCGCCTGGCGTCGCCGGCCAGGCGATCGTGGCGCCGAAGCCTTGGGCATTCTCCCAGGATTCGGTGGAGAAACTCAGATATTGCGTGAAGATGAAGGTGTCGCCTGAACCTTCGCTGCGGTGGATTGCAACGATGTCCTTGTGCGGCAGCGTCACGCCGGGGTTGAGGACGGCGATCGCCTTGTCGTCCCATTGGCGGATTTTGCCAGTGTAGATTCCGGCAAGCGTCGGGCCGTCAAGCCTGAGGTTCGGCGTGTTGAGGCCGGGCAGGTTGTAATTGACCGTCTGCGCCGAGATCGCCATCGGCACGTTGACAATCTCAGGATGTTTTCTCGCCTCGGAATCCGACATATAAGCGTCCGAGGCGCCGATCTGGACCGCGCCCGCGACCGCCTGCTCGATGCCGGCGCCGGAGCCCGTGCCCGCCGTGGTGATCTTCACGCCCGAATGCGTCTTGGCATATTCGGCCGCCCAGACGTTGAACAGCGGATAGAGCAAAGTCGAGCCTGATTCGGCCAGAGCGACGTCGTCCGCCCGCGCCGGCGCTGCGAGCAGCGCGAACAGGCTGAAGGCGGTCGCGGCGAGGAGGCTTGCGCCGACGCGGCGCGCTGGATTCGGACGATCGGCCAAGATATCTCTCCCTATGCGGAACGCGCGCTTCGCCACAATCAAAGTCTTTCCCGTCTCGTCGACGCGAACGTGAGCGATCGAACCTCGCCCCTATTGTTCAAGACTGTCGAGGTTCACGCCGGTCGTCTCGATCCGGTACATCCAGGTGACGACGGCGCCGAGTATCGACGTGACGATCAAGCCGTAAAGCAGGGCCTGCGTGCCGATCGCGACGAGAAGAATGGGGAACAGGAACGCGGTCGCGACCGCTCCGATCTTGGCGAAGGCGGCCGCAAAGCCCGCGCCCTTGCCGCGAATGGCGGTCGGGAAAACCTCGCCGGCCAAAAGATAGGTCTGCGCATTCGGACCGAGATTGGTCATGAAGTTGAACAACATGAAGCCGGCGAAGATCAGCAGGGTTTGCGCGCCCCCGGTGAAATTCGCCGAGAGAGAGGCGAGGAACAGGCCGGCGGCGCAACCGATGAAGCCAAGAACCTGCAGCCAGATCCGGCCGACGATGTCGGCGAGCATGACGGCGAAAATGATGCCGACGATGAGCAGCGTGGTGATCAGCGCCGCGCCCTTGGCGGCGGTGATGTCATTGGCGATGAGATCGGTCACGCTGCGGGCGTGATCGGAATTGGCGCCGACCGCGGCGGCCAGGATCGTCGGCGTAAAGATGCCGATGCCATAGGTCCCCAGATCCTGCAGGAACCACGGGACTGAGGCCAGGATGGTGGCGCGCCGATTGACGCTGTTAAACAGCGAGGCGTATGTCTGCTTGGACTGGCTGGCGGCGTGGGCCTGCGCATCGCGCGGCGCCAGCTTGATCTCCGAAGGATATTGCGGCTTGCGCACCAGCAGCTTTTTCGCCGCCTGTTCCGCCTTCGCCAATTCGCCGCGCGAGGACAGCCAATTGGCGCTCTCGACGATATAGAAGCGGCCGATAGTGACCAGCACGGCGGGGATGATCGCGCTGGCGTACATCCAGCGCCAGGCGCTGATTTCGGGCAGCGTCGAGAGTACGAGATAGCCGACCGCCGTGCCGCCGAGGGCGCCGACCGCCTGGAAGGCGAAAGCGCCGAGCACCAGCTTGCCGCGGCTGGTGCTGGGGATGCTTTCCGAAATGATCATATGCGCGGTCGGATAGTCGCAGCCCAGCGACAGCCCGAGCCCCAACAGGCAGACCACCAGTTCGATGTAATTGGTGCAGAAGCACAACAGTACGAGGAACACGCAGAAGATGATCATCTCGGCGACGAACATCGGCTTGCGGCCGAAACGGTCGGACAGGCCGCCGAGGCCGACGGCGCCGACCAGAATGCCGAACAGGCTCGCCGCGCCGATCACGCCATGTTCGGCGGCGCCGATGTTGAATTCGTTGGACAACAAAGGTAGTGCGACGCCGGTCATGAAGACGACGAAGCCTTCGAAAAATTTGCCGGCGGCGGCGAGCGACCAGATCAGCCATTGCATGCCGGTCATCGGCGCCGACGGCAGCCGGGTCCCGTCGGCCCAGACGGGCAGTTCGTCGATATGGTCCTGAACAGACTTGGCGCGGGTTTGGCGAACGATCTCAGCAGTTGCGACGTCGTCCATCCCGCGGCTCCCCATTCTTAAATGTAATGGGACAGCACCATTTTTTTGTGACGGGCGTTTTACACTTCCTCAATCGCGCGCGGCGCCGACCGCTCTCGCCGAGCCGCCAAAGGCTTGAAAAGATGGGGCTTGTTAGGGGTCTCTGCCGGGCCTCGCGTGGGATACCGACCCACGCCCGGCTCAGCCGTGATTGATGACGATCGTCTTCGAGGCGCAGAATTCGTAAAGCGCCTCGAAGCCTTTCTCGCGGCCATGGCCCGATCTCTTGACGCCGCCAAACGGGAGTTCAATGCCGCCGCCGGCGCCATAGCCGTTGACGAACACCTGGCCGCAGCGCATCGCCCGCGCGACGCGGATCGAGCGCCTGGCGTCGCGCGTCCACACGCCCGCGACAAGTCCGTAGGGCGTGCCATTGGCGAGCGCGATCGCGTCCGCCTCGTCCTCAAACGGCATCAGCGAAAGCACCGGGCCGAACACTTCCTCATTGGCGAGCGCATTGTCGCGCGGCACGTCGCCGAACAAGGTCGGCGTGACATAGAAGCCGTCGGCCGGCGCGTCGGCATCGACAATTCCCTGCGCGAGGACATGCTGGCCCTGTTCTTTCGCATGTTTCAGATAGAATTCGACGCGCGCCTTCTGCTTGGCGTTGATCATCGCGCCCATGTCGAGATCGCGATCATGCGCGCCAGCGCGCACCTTGGCGAAACGTTCGGCGATCGCCGCCGAGAATTTCGCATAGGCCGAGCGCTCGATCAGCACGCGCGAGCCGGCCGAGCAGGTCTGGCCGCCGTTCTGGATGATCGCGTTGATGACGACGGGAACCGCCGCCTCGATATCGGCGTCGGCGAACAGAAGCTGCGGCGATTTGCCGCCGAGCTCCATGGTGCAACCGATATTGTTGCGCGCCGCCGCCGCCTGGATCGCCGATCCGGTCTGGGGCGAGCCGGTGAACGAGATGAAATCCACATCCGGATGGCTGGACAGCGCAGCGCCCGCTTCAGCGCCGAGGCCCGCGACGATATTCAGCGCGCCGTCAGGAAAACCGACTTCGCGCGCAAGTTCGGCGAAGCGGATGACGCTGAGGCAGGCGTCCTCGGCCGGCTTGACGACGCAGGCATTGCCGCAGGCGAGCGAAGCGCCGATCGAGCGCCCGAAAATCTGCGCGGGATAATTCCACGGGATGATATGGCCGGTGACGCCATGGGGATCGTTGACGATCGCAACGGTGTAGCCGTTGAGGAAGGGTAGCGTGTCGCCGTGCAATTTGTCGGCGGCCGAGCCATAGAACTCGAAATAGCGCGCCGCCGCCGTCATGTCTGCAACGCCGTGCTTGAGCGGCTTGCCGGTATCGCGCGATTCCAGCGTCGCGAGTTCGGCCGCATTGTCGGCGATCGCCTGGCCGAGCTTCATCAACAGGCGTCCGCGCTCAATGGCGGTGAGGCGACCCCAGGCGCCTTCAAACGCCTTGCGCGCCGCCGCCACCGCTCTTGAAACGTCCTCCGCGCCGCTGCGCGCGATACGGGCGAAGGCGCGCCCGTCGGAAGGACAGAGCACGTCGAGAACGCGCCCATCCGCCGCGCCGACATTCGCCCCGCCGATGATATTGGCGCTGAAGGGCAGAGCCACGCTCGCGCTATCGGTCGACCGGATGTTCATGGACGTCTCCTCATGTCTTTGTCTGGGGTTTAGCAGAAATGAACTCCATTTGCGACATAAGCGCGGCGCGCCGCAACCGGTTTTTCGTTTGTCACAAATGGCCAATATTGTCGGCCCGCGGCCTTTCAAAAGGCCCGCGACGCCGAGGGGAGCCAGCCATGAAGCTTGCCGATATACGCCGCAATGCGAGCGCGATGCCGCTCACCAATCCTTCTTATCCACCCGGCCCCTATCGGTTCTACAATCGCGAATTCCTGGTGGTCTCCTATCGCACCGATTTCGACGCTTTGCGCGCCGTGGTTCCCGAGCCGTTGGAGATCACCGACCCGATCGTCAAATATGAATTCATCCGCATGCCCGATTCCACCGGATTTGGCGATTATACCGAGACCGGCCAGGTCATCCCGGTCACCTATAAGGGCGAGAAAGGCTCGTTCGTCCATTCGATGTATCTCGACGACGAGGCGCCGATCGCCGGCGGCCGCGAAATCTGGGGCTTCCCGAAGAAACTCGCCTCGCCCAAACTGTCGCACGAAAACGAAGTGCTGGTCGGCACCCTGCATTATGGTTCGGTGCTCTGCGCGGTGGCGACGATGGGCTATAAGCACAAGATCCTGCCGGCCGACCCAATTCTGCGCTCGCTCGACGAGCCGAGCTTCCTGTTGAAGATCATCCCGCATGTCGACAACACTTTGCGCATCTGCGAACTCGTGCGCTACCACCTGCAGGATGTCGAATTGAAAGGCGCCTGGAGCGGGCCCGCCGCGCTCGAATTGTTCCATCACGTCACCGCCGACGTCGCCAAATTGCCGGTGCTCGAAGTTCTCGGCGGCACGCATTTCATCGCTGATCTGACGCTCGGCCTCGGCGAGGTCGTGCATGACTATCTCGCCGACGCGCCGGCCGAACATGCGCAGGCCGCGCGCGCGCTTGGAGCGGCGGAGTAAAGGCTGCGTCAAGGGATATACGGCGGTCAGACATGGAACGTCATTGCGAGGGAGCGAAGCGACGAAGCAATCCAGACTGGGCTTTTGAGAACCTTCGTTTGGATCGGTTCTCGAGGCCTGCGCGACGCGATCCGTACCGGCCTTGACGCGGCTTAGTCTGGATTGCTTCGTCGCTGCGCTCCCTCGCAATGACGGCCGCAAGAAATGAGCGCACGGCATGCTGGGGAGCGACGAATCCAAAGTTGGCGCTGGACTGCGCAAGCGTCTCGTAAGCTTGTTCGACGACGATGCGCAGCAGAACCGGACGACGCAATATTTCAACGGCGCGCTGGCGCTGCTGATCGTCGTTAATGTCGGCGCGGTGATTTTGGAATCAGTCGAGCCGATCCGCGCCGAGCACCCCGCGGTTTTCCTCGCGATTGAGCATATTGCAACGGCGATCTTCGCTGTCGAATATGGCTTGCGGGTATGGACCGCCGTCGATCTGCATAGCGGTCGGTTTCGTGAGCCCTTCTGGGGCAGGCTTCGCTATGTCAGAAGCTTCTTCGCGATCATTGACCTCGTCTCGATAATGCCTGCCGTGCTCGGCCTGCTGGGAGCGGGCGATCTCAGGGTTCTTCGCCTGTTGCGCTTCCTGCGCATGCTCAAGCTGACGCGGCATTCCCGCATATTCGCCTTGATCTGGGCGGTGTCGCGGCAGGAAGCGCGCGCGATCGGCGCGCTGGTGTTCATTCTGTGTCTCACGGTGACCATCAGCGGCGCGCTGATGTATATGATCGAGGGAGACGAGCAGCCCGGAATATTCTCTTCGATCCCCGCCGCGATGTGGTGGGCGATCGAGACGCTGACCACTGTCGGCTACGGCGATATGGTGCCGGAAACGGCGCTCGGCCGCGTGCTTGGCGGCGTGGTGGCGATCGTCGGCATTGGCACGCTTGCGCTGTTCTCCGGCCTGATCACCGTCGGCTTTCTCGACCAATTGCGATTGCGCCGCGAACAAGCCGGCGCCGGCGGCGCGCGACAGGCCGAAACTCCGAAGCGACGCGCGACATGTCCCCATTGCGGGCGCGCGCTCGGCGCGCATGAACAGCCGAGCCCGCCGCTGGCGTCAGTCGAAGCCGGCGCGCGCGGCCTATAGCATCGCCAGCGGCGTCTTGCGGCGCGGCGGCGCGAACGCCTGGTCGAGCGCGGCGAGATCCGCTTTGTCGAGCGCTATGTCGAGCGCCGCCCGGTTCGCGCTCACATGCTCGATCGTCGCGGCTTTCGGAATGACGATGATGTCGGGCTTGCGCAACAGCCAGGCGAGCGCGATCTGAAACGTCGTCGCCCGATGGCGTTTGGCGATGTCGACGAGAGCGCCTGATCCAGGCAAACGACCCTGTTCGATTGGACTATAGGCCATGGCGGGGATTTTACGCTTGGCCATTTCAGGCAACAGATCGAACTCGGCGCCGCGGCGCAGGAGATTGTAGAGAATCTGGTTGGTCGCGCAGTCGGCGCCGCCGGCGGCGAACAATTCGTCCATGTCGTCCGCGTCGAAATTGCTGACGCCCCAGGCGCCGATCTTGCCCTCGCGCCGCAGCGCCGCCATGCCCTCGACCGTCGCTTTCAACGGCACATTGCCGCGCCAATGCAGGAGATAGAGATCGATGCGGTCGGTCGAAAGGCGCTTCAGGCTGTTTTCGCAGGCGCGGCGCAACGCGTGGCCGCCGGCGTTCTGCGGATAGACCTTGCTGACGATGAAGAGCTGATCGCGCATGCCGCGCAGCGCCTCGCCGATCAAGCGTTCGGCGCCGCCGTCGCCATACATTTCGGCGGTGTCGATCAAGGTGAGGCCGAGCTCGACCCCACGCCGCAGCGCCGCGGTTTCGTTGGCGCGAGCTGAGGAATCCTCGCCCATCCGCCATGTGCCTTGCCCGAGGCAGGAGACGGCGCGGCCGTCGGGGAGAAGGACGGTGCGGAGGGGCGTGGTCATGGGTGCTCCTGTGGCGCTGAGATCTGCACCGTCGCGTTGCCCCTCATCCGTCATGCTCCGCATGACACCTTCTCCCCGCTTCGCGGCTATTCGATTCACACATTTCCGCGGGCCAGTTTCGCGCCATATTTGATGGCGTGAAATTCCTGCAGCCCGC